>Ga0209800_10001439_pt1 | contig 24890 bp, 14 predicted proteins | sample Higcelweek8metaG_FD_187174 | JGI IMG/M metagenome (GOLD analysis project Ga0209800, IMG submission 187174) | Freshwater pond sediment microbial communities from the University of Edinburgh, under environmental carbon perturbations - High... | ecosystem: Environmental > Aquatic > Freshwater >...
TATTTGAAATGGGCCTGGATTCAAGATCCGTCGCGCTAAAAATTTACAGGGCATACACACAAATAAATAATTAAATATATTGCTTTTAATTCTGTATTTCGGTATTTTCCATTTAACATAATGGAGATGTGAAAATGAGAAAAATGCTGATGTTTGTTTTTGTTTTATTTCCGGCCGCTTTATTCTGCCAGTTCTCAGGCGGAACAGGGACTTTTGAGGATCCTTATCAGATCGCAACCCCGGAACAGTTTAATGAACTTAGAAATTACGACGGCGAGATGTATGGTGAAACATTTTTTATTTTGACCGGTGACATCGATCTCAGCGGCTTTGGTAATTGGACTCCTATAGGTAACTTTTTCTCAGCGGTCATTGACGGCAATAATCACAAGATAACAGGACTTCTGATCGACAGACCAAACACAGATAATATCGGGATCTTCGGCAGTATACACATAGCTAAGATCAGTAATTTTATAATCGAGGGCGGATCAGTATCCGGACAGAATTTTGTCGGTGCTATATCCGGTTCTATGGGTTCAAGCGCAAGTTCCATTACGAACTGTCACAGTACATGCGATGTTTTAGCACTGAATATTGCGGGAGGACTGGTAGGAAATAATGCCGGTACTATTTCGAACAGCTCTGTCTCTGCTGTAGTGATCTCGAAGATCAATGTAATCAGTTATCCGGGGCAGTTGCACGAAGGCGGAGAATATGCCGGAGGAATAACCGCAATTAACTCCGGTAATATTTCAACTTCATATTCGTCAGGAACGGTTAAAGGTTTTAATTATACAGGAGGGCTTATCGGTAATAATTCCGGAAGCGTTTCGAATTCATATTCCATTTCTGATGTAACGGATATTTCCCGGGAAGATGCCGCATTTTGGGATATTGGTATGTATATAGGCGGATTCTCAGGTAATAACAGTGGGAGTATATCAAAATCTTATTCTGCTGGAACTGTTACTGCTGCCGTTACATTAGTAGGAGGATTTACAGGATCGGGAAGTAATTCTACAAATTGTTTCTGGGATGTAAATACATCCGGAAGAACAACAAGCTCGAGCGGGACAGGTCTGACTACGGCCGAAATGAAAACACTTACAACGTTCATAGGTGCAGGCTGGGATTTTGCGACCGTCTGGGATATGGAGGCATTAACAAACGACGGTTATCCGTACCTGTCATGGGAAAGCCCGTCAGGAATTGAGAGCGAAACCGAAATTACAGATCTCACACTTTTCCAGAACTACCCGAATCCGTTCAACCCGGCAACGACGATAAGCTACGCTTTGCCTAAAGCTGCTCAGGTAGAACTGAATATCTTTAACATGAACGGACAGCTTGTTCAGTCGCTTGTGAACGGCAGACAGGAAAAAGGCATCCACAAGGCAGAATTTAATGCAGGCGGTCTGACATCGGGTCTGTATATATATAACCTTAAAGCTGACGGAAAAGTTGTTCAAAGCAGAAAAATGATGCTGATCAAGTAAAAAGTAAATTAAGAAAGTTATATTTAAGTGGAGAAGTGAGTTATGAAAAAGATGTTATTAATATTGGTGATTACCTTACAATTTGCGAGCTATTCTCAAACCGCAACTGCACCGTCTGCAGGATCAGGAACAAGCACGAATCCTTACCAGATCGCGACATTGAACAATTTGTACTGGATTGCTAATTATTCATCCCGGTGGAATTATTATTATATTCAAACCGCAGATATTGATGCCTCTTCTACAAGTACATGGTTCAGCGGAGCAGGATGGATCCCGATCGGAAACAGTACAACAAAATTTACAGGTGTTTATAACGGTAACGGGCATAAAATCTCTGGACTTTATATAAATCGGACTGCAACCAATTATGTTGGTTTATTCGGATATTTATACGGTGCTGAGGTAAATGATCTTATATTAGAAAATGCACATATTACAGGCAATGCACGTACAGGATGTATTTCTGGTCAGAATGAAAATTCACTAATCACTAATTGCTCCGCTTTCGGAATTCTTAACGGGACGTACTATGTCGGAGGATTAATAGGATATAACTTAAGTTCAAGAATCACACAGTGTATCGGTGATGTGGCCGTAACAGGAACAGGTACAGTCGGAGGTCTTGTCGGTTTGCACTATTACAATTCTTCTATAGAAAACAGCTTCAGCTCAGGGAGCGCAAGCGGTACCGGGTATGTCGGAGGAATGGCAGGTGGTGTAACTGAAGGCTGTTCAATTATAAACTGCTACAGTACAGGGAGTGTTTCTGGATCAAGCTATACAGGCGGGCTGGTCGGGAACAACACAGCTTCAACTGTTACAAATAGCTTCTGGGATACTGAAACTTCCGGACAGGCGTCATCAGCAGGCGGCACAGGTAAAACTACTGTGGAAATGAAAACACTTACAACTTTCACAGATGCAGGATGGGATATTTCTAATGAGGCAGTAAACGGGCTTAATTATATCTGGGGACTGAAGAGTATTTACAACGGCGGATATCCTTACCTGTACTGGCAGTTCCCTCAGTTTACTGAGGTGAATATCGGACTTCAGCCGGTTTGGTACAGTTCATCAGACTGGGGCGATTACGATAATGACGGTGATCTTGATATAGTTATTTCAGGCTATTACGGGAATTCTTCTAATGGTTTTGCAGCGATATATTCGAATGATAACGGAACATTCACGAACATTAATGCAGGTCTAATTGGTCTTATGGATGGATCCGTACAATGGGGTGATTATGATAACGATGGAGATCTCGACATTCTTCTGATAGGAAGAAAACCTTATGAAAACGGTTACGCTTATATTTACAGAAATGATTCGGGAATTTTTACAAATATAAATGCAGGACTTACCGGAGTACAATCCGGTACTTCAGCTTGGGGTGATTACGATAACGACGGAGATCTTGATATACTGCTTTCAGGAGATACAGGCGCAACAGATATTTCAATAATCTATCGTAACAACAGCGGAGTTTTTACCGATATTAATGCCGGTCTGACGCCAGTGGGTAACAGTTCTGTTGCGTGGGTTGACTATGATAGTGACGGGGATAATGATATATTGTTATCGGGTTATAACTTTGACGGAGGTTATAGAATATCAAAGATATACCGTAACGATTCCGGTGTTTTTTCGGATATTAACGCCGGTCTGACGGGAGTTGAATACGGTTCCTCTGATTGGGGCGACTACGATAATGACGGCGATCTTGATCTTGTTTTAACAGGTTACACAAAAGCCTGGCCGGATTATATCGGGCTGACAAAAATATACAAAAATGATTCAGGTATTTTTAACGATATTAATGCCGGTCTGCAGCCTGTTGGCGGCAGTTCAGTAGGATGGGGAGATTATGATAATGACGGTGATTTGGATATTCTGATAACCGGAAAAACAGGTTCGTTACAGATATCAAATATCTACCGTAATGATAACGGAATGTTTACAGACATTAACGCTGGTTTTACAAAAGTTGTTTACGGTTCATCGTCATGGGGAGATTATGATAACGACGGGGATCTCGACATATTACTGACGGGTTACACAGGAACAGCAGGTGTTTCAAAATTATACAGGAATAATTCAATAATTTCTAACACCGTGCCTGCATCACCTTCGAACCTGGAAAGTTTTGTTGACAGCACTTCTGTTGAAGTTAACTGGAATATTGCTTCAGACAATGAAACACCGCAGTTCGGGCTGTCGTATAACATTTATGTAAGGCCGGTCAACCAAAATTATTACAGGATGAGTCCGATGAGCGATAGGGATTCAGGATGCCGCAAAATAGCGAGAACGGGAAATACGGGGAAAAGTAATCATTACACGATCAGAGATCTTCCTGACGGAAGATATACATGGAGCGTACAGGCTGTTGATCATGCGTTTGCCGGTTCAGCTTTCGCGCCTGCGCAGAGCTTCACTGTGGGTGTCGTTCCGGATCTACCCGAGGTTCCCGTTGCTCTGGAGGCATCTCACAAAGGTATTAATACTTTCAAGGCTAACTGGACAGGATCAACCGGAGCGGAATTTTATAATCTTGATGTTGCAACGGATACGGGTTTCACCACTTTTGTACCGGGCTACAATAACCTGGCTGTTGGAAATGTAATATCATTTACTGTGACAGGACTAGAGATGGATACCATTTACTACTACAGGGTAAGAGCAGCCAATGCGGGTGGATCAAGTACGAACAGTAACACAATATCAATCAGTACAGGATATTCTTCATTTACAGATGTATCTGCGAATATACCTGGCACGATCTGGGGAGATGTTGCCTGGGGCGATTATGACAATGACGGAGATCTTGACCTGTATAAAAACGGACATCTTAATTCATCAGAAATGTCATGGGTCTACCGTAACGATTCAGGAATATTTACTGATATCCATGCCGGCATTCCGGGGATTAAATACGGATCCGCAGACTGGGGCGACTATGATAATGACGGTGATCTCGACCTTCTATTGACGGGCGATATCGGGACTTCGATATCTAGAATATACAGAAATGATTCAGGAGCTTTCACTGATATTAACGCGGGGCTTCAGGGAACTGTAGATAGTGACGCAAAATGGGGTGATTACGATAATGATGGCGATCTAGATATTGTTTTATCAGGAAGTACCACAGATTACCCGAGCAGTAGCACTCCATTTACAAAAATATACAGAAATGAAGCAGGTAAATTCATTGAAATCGAGGCAGGAATAGTTCCTTTGTACCGCAGCTCGACCGCATGGGGAGATTATGATAACGACAGTGATCTTGATCTGTTGTTGACTGGGTATACCGGAAGTGTAAAGATATCAAAGATTTACCGTAATGATAACGGAATATTTACAGATATAAATGCCGGATTGACAGGCGTTTCAAGTTCATCAGCCGCCTGGGGGGATTATGATAGCGACGGCGACCTGGACATATTGTTAGATAATTATATCTATCGTAACGATTCAGGATCATTTGTCAGTGTATTAGAAAATTTTATGGATGTTTATTCAAATGCTTCCTGGGGCGATTTTGATAATGACGGCGACCTTGATGTTATTATGGGGAATTATTCAAGATTTATTATAATATTACAAAATTGCGATGGAGAGTTTATAGATGCAGGCATTGAATTCGCAAATTTACAAGGATATGATGCCGTATGCGGAGATTATGATGCCGACGGTGATCTGGATATTATTTGCTGCGGTGAGTACACTACTAAGCTGTATAAAAATAACCGATATACTCCGAACGCAGTTCCTTCATCGCCTTCAAATTTATCATCTTCAGTTAACGGCTCTGAAGTTACTCTTTCATGGTTAAAAGCAACAGACACCGAGACACCTCAGGGAGGATTGGCATATAATATTTATATAGGGGACTGGAGAGAGAAGATAAATGTCAAAAGTCCGATGAGCAATATTCTCTCAGGATACAGAAAGATAGTTACCAAAGGGAACGCAGGTCAGTCGGAATCATGGAAAATAAATGATCTGCCTGATGGTAAGTATTACTGGAGCGTACAGGCAGTGGATAATAATTTTGCGGGTTCTCAATTTGCTGATGAGCAGACTTTTATTGTCGGTGAAGTTCAGGTTGTACCTGATCCTCCGATCGCTTTGGAAGAAACAGAAATGACGGAATCATCATTTAAGGCGAACTGGAATGCGGTATCAGGAGCTGAAGGTTATTATATAGACATTGCTTACGATGCTCTTTTCACCAATTTTGTTCCTGGGTATCAGAATAAAGATGTGGAGAATCCCTTAATTCTTGAGGTCACGGGATTCAACACATTAATTACCTGCTATTACAGGGTAAGGGGATATAATTACGCAGGCACTAGCGGTAGCAGCAATGTTATTGAAGTTAAGAGGGAAAGCAGCGGTACTATTGCCGTTACTTCACCTGATGGAGGTGAAATAATGACCCGCGGAGGTCAGTTCGAAATAAAATGGTCAGATAATATAGCTGAGAATGTCAAAATAGACATATACAAATATAATGAATTTCTGGATTGTATTACAGAATCTACGCCAAGCGACGGATCTTTCACATGGTCAATTCCCTTAAGCTTGTACGGCGGATTTTTTAAGATCAGGATCACATCTGTTGAATATGCTTATGTTTATGATATCAGTGACGGATATTTTGTGATAAATCAAAATCAGAATAATGCTAAATTGCTTGAAGAACAGACATTCACATGGAACAGCACAACATCAGACTGGAATGAATTTCCATCAAAAAAAGTAATAAATTATAACGGGGACTTAGTTGATTCATGGGAATTTCAATATTATAATGACAGTCTGGGTGTATTTGTTACTAATGACGACAATACATATAATTGTACTTATTATTCAGATCATTACCGCCTTGTAAATTATTATTCACAATGGATTTATCCCCCAGATGCGCCATCTCAAGGTTATGTATGTGAAACTACAGACAAATACTCCCTTAATAATGTGTTCCTGGCGAAATATATTCACCGAACCTATTGGTATTCCAGCGGTCCTCTTTACATTATAATTGATAAAATATACACATATTTAAACGATAAAATAGATAGAGTAACAGATCATACTGTCTTTAACGACGTCACCGATAAGTTGTATCAGACATTCTACATTTATGATATTTTCGAAAGAATTACTAACCAAAACTATTTTAATTATCTTACATCTGAGACAGAGGAAATAACAAACTGGACATATTTTTCAGGAATTCAACGAAGGGCAGAAGTTTTAACAGAAAAAATAGAATCGGCATCGTGGATCAATAAAAGCAAGAGAATTTTATCTTATGATACTTCCGACAGGATCAGAAGAGACGAACTGTTCAACTGGACGAACGGAGCTTGGAAGGAAAGCACAATAGATTCATCGTATTACTATGATGACGGGAGATTAAGAAGAACAGTACAGTATTATTATGATTCAAATATTTCGTCATATAAAAACAGCGAGAAAATTGATTACATTTATGACGACCCTTCACTCGGTATAGACACTGGTATTAAAGTTTCTGAATATTGTCTCTTCCAGAACTACCCGAACCCGTTCAATCCGGTAACGACGATAAGCTACGCTTTGCCTAAAGCTGCTCAGGTAGAACTGAATATCTTTAACATGAACGGACAGCTTGTTCAGTCGCTTGTGAACGGCAGACAGGAAAAAGGCATCCACAAGGCAGAATTTAATGCTGGCGATCTGACATCGGGTCTGTATATATATAACCTTAAAGCTGACGGAAAAGTTGTTCAAAGCAGAAAAATGATGCTTATTAAGTAACTAATAAAAAAACAAAGAAAGTTGTAAATTTAGCGGAGAGTGAGAGATGAAAAAAATGTTATCAATGGTTATGTTGAGCTTTATGGCTCAGATGTTTTCTGCGACTTATACTGTTGACGGGTACGCATTTCTTGAAGGCGAGACCGATCACAGCGGAATAGAAGTATTCTTTCAGAGGGTGGCTCCTGATGCCAGTTTCAGCTATACTGTTTACACAAACAGCGCAGGTTATTATTCACGGATTGTAGAAAACGGATGGTATGATGTCCATTTCAGCAAGAATGAGTTTCTTACTGATTCGATCACTGATGCTGTCGCATATAGCGCTATAACTTTGCCTGATGTAAATCTTAACAAAGATTATACTATTTCAGGTTCATTATCAGGCATCCTTTACAAAGGTGAGTATGTAGCCGGCGGTAATATTACGGTTGACTCTGGTGACACACTGTTAATAGAAGCGGGAACTATTATAAAATTCAGTCTTAACACCGAAATGATTATCCGCGGCACCTTACTTGCGGAAGGCACTGAGACAGACAGTATTAAGTTCACTTCACTGCCCGGTTCGAGCTGGCTGGGATTATCCTTTATTTCATGCGATAATCCTCCAATATTTCGTTACTGTGTCGTGAATAATTCCGTTTCAAGCGGTATCTATGCAGACACACCTTTAATAGAATTATCAGATTCTCATATTTACAACAACTCCAGCGGTGATGACGGTGGAGGTATAAGGTCAGTTAGTGATACCTGTCGAGTATCTCATTGTATTGTTGATAACAATAAAGCTGCTTCATATAGCGGTTGTGGAGGCGGAATTTATGCGTTAGGAGGCGAACTTCTTATAAGTAATTCCAAGGTAACTTCCAATTCGACTGATGATGCCGGCGGCGGAATTTATGTTTATGCGTGTACCCTTGTTGCTATCAATGATACCGAAATTAGCAACAATATTCAAATGGGTTCGTATCACGGTGGCGGAATTTGTGCGTCAGGCAGCCAGCTGTTTATCAGTAATTCCAAAATAACTTCCAATGCGGCTAGGTACGGCGGCGGCGTAGCAATTGTTAACACTACCTGGGGTGCTATAGAGAATTCCGTTATAAGTTCAAATACAGCAGAATATCCTGGAGGATATGGAGGAGGAATATACCATAATTCTTCGTCGAAATTCGATTATATAAACCTTACCATCGCAAACAACACAAATGGCGGGATATTTTATTACTCACTCACCAGTCAAAACATAGTTGAATGTATCATATCCGGAAATGCGGGCTACGGGGTAAGGAGTTATTCGTCGGACTATTTACCCTCTTTAAGTTTCTGCGATATTTCGGGAAATACACCTTCTAATATGTACAACTGCGGCTCTTACCTGGGTGTTATTGTAACAACAAACTCAAACGGCGATCCATGCGATGCGTGGAGTAATATTTCATTAGATCCGAAATTCGTTAATGTTTCAAGCGGAGATTTCAGACTGCAGTCGGATTCACCCTGCATTGATGCGGGAACAAATACAATTACAGGCTATACATTTCCGTTAACAGACCTTGACGGAAATCAGCGTATTTGGGATGGCGACGGGAACGGATCGGAAATAGTTGATATGGGAGTCTACGAATATATTGCAATTTTTGCACCACAGAACCTGACGATAACAAGCACTTCTTCAAGCACACAGTTAAGCTGGACAGCATCTTCAGGCGCATCATCATACAAAGTATATTCATCAGAAAATCCGTATGCTTCTTTTCCTACCGGCTGGAGTCTTGTTACGAGCGGAGTAACCGGCACGAGCTGGACAGATCTAAGCGCGACAGGAACAAAGAAATTTTATGTGGTTGTCGCTGTAAGCGCAAAAGAGGATGAAAATATTGGCAAAGTAAAATTTAAACAAAGATAATTATAAATCATAAATATGAAAAAATATCTGGTATTATTTTTTATTCTTGCGGCGGAGGCCTGTTTTTCCAAAACGGTTTTGATTTCTGCATCGGAAGAACTTTCATCAAAAAGTCTTTCGAAAGGCGACAGCGTTCTTTTTAAGCGCGGAGAAAGATATTTTACGCATATAAATCTGTTTGAAGATGTGCATGACGATCTTTACTTCGGCGCATACGGTGACTCTCTGCTTCCAAAGCCCGTACTCGACGGAAGTATTTATCATTTTGAATTTAACGCGGATACATGGACGGATTTTGAGATGATCAAAGGCGTAAAATTCTATAAAAAAGATGTAAAAGGTCTTATACAGCCTGAAAATATTTATTCTGACAGAGGATCGCTGACATTGGCAAGAGAGCCTGATGAAAATGAAACGCTGATAACCGGACAGAGAAATTCCTTCACCGGCTTTTTTAAAATTGACAGCGTGGACATCAAAGAAAGCAGAAAAATATTTTTTGATCAAAAAAATACGGCCGACTGGTCGGGAGCAGAGGTCGTCACAAGGACACAGCAGTGGTCTTATGAGATCAGAAGGATCAAAAGCAGCACGGGCGGAACATTTGAACTTGAAGAGCCGACAAGGGAGCCGCCGCAAAAGAACTGGGGATATTTTGTGCGCAGGCACTATTCCGCACTGGACAGCCGGGGGGAATGGTTTTTTGATGAGGCAAAGGGAATTCTGTACTTTGCGCCGTTAAAAGACCTATGCGTGATCTATATTTCCGGGAATGCGGACGATAATAACAGCGGCTTCGATCTGAGAAGAAAGAACAGGATCCGGATCGAAAATATAGCTTTTGAAAATTATAAACACGGCATATTGCTTGAGAATGCAAAAGATATAACCGTCGCAGGCTGCAAATTCACAAACTGCGTTTACGGCGTGATCAACAAAAAAACATATCTGGAAAAGATCACGGTAGAGAATTGCACTTTTACTAATATGAAAAGCGACGGAATAAGGCTGATCGCCAATAATTCTATCATAAACAAAAATTTGATAGACAGCGTGGGACTGTCTATGGGAAGTGAAAGCAGGGAGATGATAAACCTGAACGGCATCGAAGTTTACGGAAGCGGAAGTATTATTACAGGTAATGTTGTCAGAAACACCGGTTACTGCGGCATAAGGATATACAACTGTCCTGAAGCTAAAGTAACGGACAATATCATAGAGAATACAGGGCTTGTAATGTCAGACTGCGGCGGAATATATACCTGGCACGCGATGGAAGGAAATAAACTGATAAAAAGAAATACGATAAAAAATGTTCTGGGGAACATGAGCGGAACTGACCAAGCGCCCGATAATTCGTTCGGGATATATCTCGATGAGCTTTCTCTTCATTTCAGGGTGGACAGCAATTATGTGACCGGAGCCGGGAACGGGATCTATGTTCAGAATTCAAGATCGGACACTATTATGTTCAACCATACGGAAAAGAACAGGAAAGGGGAATTTCATATAAATCACGGCGGAAATATTCTGAACGGCGGCAGGCTGAATCCGGATAATGATCCTGAATTCGACCCTGACAGGCTTGATTCCATCCCTAAAAACTATGTCTGGGACAGAAAAGAAGGATTATTATACTACAGGGATAAGCAGAACGGGGTGCTCTATGTAAAGCCTGGCAACAATATTGTAAGCGCCAATAAATTCATGCCTGATACGGTCAAGAACAGTTATTCGATACAGTTCAGAACATGGCAGAATATCAGCAACCGCACTATCCCGGACCTGACGGGAAATGACGATTTTTTTAATGATAATATTCCCGCCGGGATGGTAAAAAAGACTGGGCTTTACATTCAGGGATCCAATGTAAAGGACTACACGCGGAACGGGATGATATTCGATGTTGTAAAATACAGCATAGGACCGGAAAATTTTAAATTTCTCCGTCAGTTCCTGACATGGACTGGAAGAGGCGATAAAGCCGTGACCGAAAAGTAAAGCGTTACATTATTTTGTTTGACAAACATCAAAAAATATTTTAAATTTGAACCGCGTTCGTGAGTGCTTAAAGAACGGAAAATTTTATAAAGCATAAGGGGAGAACGGGGAAATGAGAGAAAGAGCAGAGAATTTGTTAAAAAAGATACAGGTTAAGCAGGTATGGGACGAAATGCCCGTTTATTGCTTTACATCCGATATCGACTGGGCTTCGGAAGATGTGCTGAAAGAGTTTTACGATACGATAAATGAACTTGATATCAAACCGACGATGTTCGTTACGCATAAATCAGAGCTGACAGACTCAAATTTTGAAGCGGGCAACATCGAGAGAGGGATCCACCCTAATTTCCTTAACGGAAGTTCTCAGGGTAACAGTTTTAAGGAGATAGCCGAGACCTGTACAAAATTTGCTCCGGAAGCTTACGGGTTCAGAAGCCACAGGTGCTTTGAAGTCACAGATGTGACGCACATGCTCAGGAACGAATACAACTATAAATACGTATCCAATCTCGCTACGGTACTGACACCCAGCATCAGACCGATCCTTCACGAATCGGGGCTGATCAACTTTCCGATATTTTTTGAGGACGGCACACACCTCTATAACGAACTTGACCTTGATATTAAAAGATACTCCGAATATTTCACAAGCCCGGGTCTCAAGGTAATTTGCTTTCACCCCATGAATTTCGTATTTAACTCTCCGACAATGCCGTATATGAGGAAAATAAAAAATTCGCTTTCCCGCGAGGAATTCAATAACATTTCAACAGCTACGATCGACAAAATGAGGAACAGGGATGCCGGTGTAGGTAAAACAATGCTGGAAATGATAAAATTCGTCAAAAAGAATAAATATCCTATCTATTCGATGAATGAACTATACAAAATGGTGGGAGAATAAAATGAGAGTTCTTGAATCCGACCGTCTTATAATAAAGCCGATGGAACCGCAGGATCTGGAATATCAGCTTAACCTGAGATGGGACAAAGATATAACCGAATATCTGATACACGATCCGATCTCTTTCAAAAATCAGAGCGACTGGTATAACAACCTGAAAAAAACCGATCTGGCATGCTCGATATTTTTGAAGGTTAAGCCTGAAGAAGGCAATTTAAGAATTATAGGCAATGTAGGTCTTTTCGATACAAACTACAGGCATCAGCGGGCAGGTATCAGAGCAAGGATCGACCCTGAATTTCAGAGAAAAGGGATCGCTACCGAAGCGATGGTAATGATGATGGACTACGGATACAATACGCTCAATCTGAATAAGATAACTGCTGACTCGTTCTGCGAGAACGAACCGATCGTGAAGCTTGTAACCAAGATGGGTTTTACAAAAGAAGGTATTCTCGAAAAACATTTCTTTCACAACGGAAAATTCAGAGACGCTTATCAGCTCGGATTTTTGAGGGAAAAATTCAACGCCATTTATAATAAAAAATAATTTTTAACGCTTTAAAAAAAAAAGGACAGGTCTTCATGGTAAAATTTGGTTTGATAGGCTGCGGAAGGATCTCGGAAAATCATTTCAAAGCAATAGAAAAGAACGAAAATGCAGAAATAACATGCTGCTGCGATATAATCAGAGAAAGAGCTGATGAAAAAGCGAAAGAGTTCGGAATAAAAAAGGTTTATACAGATTACAAAGAAATGCTCGAAAAAGAGCAGCTTGACGCCGTAATGCTCTGCACTCCGAGCGGAATGCACCCCGAAATGGGTATATTTGCCGCAGGCAAAAATCTTCATGTCGTTACGGAAAAGCCTATGGCTACCGATCTGGAATCTGCCGATGCTCTGATTAAAGCGTGCGACAAAAACAAAGTGCACCTTTTTGTTGTCAAGCAGAACAGGCTTAATACCACAATGCAGCTTCTTAAAAGAGCGATAGACAAGGGCCGTTTCGGAAAGATCTATATGGTTCAGTCAAATGTATTCTGGCAGAGACCGCAGCTGTATTACGATCAGGCTAAATGGAGAGGCACCTGGGAGTTCGACGGCGGAGCATTTATGAATCAGGCGAGCCATTATGTGGATTCACTTCACTGGCTTATAGGGCCTGTCAACCATGTTATGGCTGAAACAGCCACAATGGCAAGGCAGATAGAGACCGAAGATACAGGGTCGGCGATACTTAAATTCAGATGCGGAGCGATAGGAACGATCAATGTCACCCTGCTGGCATATCCGAAAAACTACGAAGGGTCTATCACGATCTTGGGCGAAAAAGGCACGGTCAAACTTGGCGGAATAGCTATCAACAAGATCGAGAAGTGGGAGTTCGATGAGTATGATGATGATGACAGGACCGTTACAGAGTCAAATTATCAGCCGCCGAATGTTTACGGATTCGGGCATCAGCCGTATTATATCAATGTCGTAAATACGATCCTCGGCAAAGCCGAACCTGAAACAGACGGAAGGGACGGAAGGAAATCATTGGAAATAATCAGAGCAATTTATTTGTCCGCTAAAGAAGGCAGAAAAATAGCGCTGCCGCTCAAGTAGGGAACCGTTCACGAGATGAAAAATTCACTCTGCTACATCGTTCAGGAATATTATCCGAAAGATACCCGCGTAAGAAAGTATGTGAATCTTGCGGTGAGCAGCGGCTATCTTGCCGATGTGATCTGTTTAAGACGCGAAGGCGATCTTAAATTCGAGTCGCATGAGGGTTATAACATCTACAGGATCGGACTGCCGAAAAAACGCGGCGGGCTTGTCAGATATCTGCTCGAATATTCGGTTTTCTTTTTTCTTGCCATGCTGCTTGTCACAAGGCTGAATTTCAAAAGAAAATATAAATTAATACATATAAACACGCTTCCGGATTTTCTGGTTTTCTGCGCGTTCATTCCAAAGTTAACCGGCTCAAAAGTGATACTCGATATGCATGAGATCACGCCTGAATTCTACATGATGAAGTATAATATGTCGGGTGACAGGCCGGTAATAAAGATGCTAAAGCTGATCGAAAAGGCAAGCCTCAGATATGCGGATTCCTCTATCACGGTCACGGAAAAGATAAAGCAGCTGTTCGTAAAAAGGAACGGGCTTAAAAGGGACATGGATGTAATACTGAATGTGCCTGAAAATTCCACCGGCTATGTAAAAAAGAATTTTGATTTTAAAAAGCGGTTCAATATCGTATATCACGGAACCATAACTCCGGTTTATAATATTGTCGAAGTAATAGATTCGATAGCAAAGATAAGAGCTAAAGTGCCGAACCTTCTATATCACATTTACGGAGAGGGCGAAGAATCGGATGCGCTGAAGCAGAGATCAAAAGAGCTTGGAATTGATGATATAGTCATCTTTCACGGATTTCTTAAGCATGCCGATATGCTGAAGGAACTGGAAAAAATGGATCTCGGGATACTGCCGTGGAAAAGGAGCATACTTTCAGATATTTCTTTCTCAAACAAGATCGCCGAATATACAGGTTTGGGTATCCCGGTCATATCATCACATCTTCCTTCGCTGGATGATTATTTCGGGAATGACAGCATATTTTATACCGATGAAAGAAAGAACAGCCTTCCTGAGCTGATAGTACATGTATATTCAAATCAGGAAGAAGCCGCAAGAAAATCGGAGAACGCGTACGACGATCTTAAAAAGATCAGCTGGGAAATAATGTCGGAAGTGTATCTGAACAGGATAAAAAAGCTTATTAACAAATAACCGGGAAAAAAATGAAGATCGTAACCGTGATCGGAGCAAGGCCGCAGTTCATCAAAGCCGCTGTAGTGGCAAGGGAATTAAAGAATTATCCGGATATAAAGGAAGTGCTGGTTCACACCGGGCAGCATTACGATAAGCAGATGTCGGACATATTTTTTACCGAACTTCAGATACCTGAACCGGATTATAATCTGGCGATAGGATCAGGCTTCCACGGCGAGCAGACGGGAAAGATGCTTGCCGGGATAGAAAAAATTCTAATAACCGAAAAGCCCGACTGGGTGCTCACTTACGGCGACACGAATTCAACTCTCGCCGGAGCGCTTGCAGCAGCCAAGCTTAATATAAAAATCGCCCATGTGGAAGCAGGATTACGGAGCTATAATATGGAGATGCCGGAAGAGGTCAACAGGATCATGACCGACCATATCTCCACTCTGCTGCTCGCGCCCACAAAGAATGCCTGTTCCATCCTCGAAAAAGAAGGTCTCGGGTCAAAGACGGTTTTTTCAGGCGATGTTATGTATGATTCCGTCCTTTATTACGATAAAATGACACAGGGTTCAAAACCGGTCGCCGAAGTTAAGGATAAATATTATCTGGCTACGATCCACCGTCCGTCTAATACGGATGTGAAAGAGAATCTGATGTCAATATTCAGAGCGCTTAATTCTCTGCCGCATGAGGTTGTTATACCCCTTCACCCCAGAACAAGAAAGATAATTTCGGTTATGGATATTCCGGATGATAATATTATAATTATCGATCCTGTCGGATACAAAGATATGGTTATGCTCCTAAAAGGCTGCGAAAAAGTATTTACCGATTCGGGAGGACTTCAGAAAGAAGCTTTCTTTTTGGGAAAACAGTGCGTTACCATGAGAGAAGAAACGGAATGGATCGAAACGCTGTCTGACAACTGGAATGTGCTTACAGGAGCGGATGGGGCGAAGATCACTGCCGGTGCGGGATTAAAAAGATCGGATCTCCCGCGCGGTGATTTTTTCGGCGACGGAAATGCGGGCCGCAAAATAATCGAGTCGATAACAGCGACATAAATCATTGATTTATTATATATTTTTTCGTATAATGTAGCGGGGAGAAAAGCAACAGGAGAGTCTGCATGTTCCGCTTTATACGAAAGATCATGCCTCTGCACAAACTTGTTTTCGTGCTGAATGATCTGATAATTGTAACGGTAGTACTGCATTTTGCGAACGATCTTATTCCGCCGTGGTCAAAAATACACAACTATACCACAGTGGGCTATATCGGCTTTACTTCAACTTATATTCTTGTTTTTCAGCTCTTTAATCTATACAGATACCAGATAGTTCTTAATAACCTTAAACATCTGGTGACTTTTTTTAAAGCTCATTTTGTTCACATGACGCTGTCAATATACACCGTATTTTTTTTAAGCAGCAGGATCCAGCGTCCCCTGGTCGTATATATCTATGTTCTTCTCACAGCGGCTTCTCTTGTTACGAGGGTGATCTTAATACCGAGAGTTTATTTCTGGCTTGTAAAGCATAAGCAGATCAAGCAGAACCTTTTAATTATCGGAGCCGGGAAAAGAGCGAGGGGCACGGCTAAAGAGCTTGCGGCCGATCAGGCGAACTATTACAAGATCATCGGTTTTCTGGATGATGACCCTGCCAAAACCGGCCAGGAGTTTGAGGGAATTAAGATCCTCGACAGGATAGATAATGTTAAACAGATCGTCAAAAAATTTCATGTGCATGATATTTTTATAGCGATAAACAGTATTTCTGACGAAAGGCTCGAAGAAATAGTCGATCTGTGTAAAGAAACGAACAAGACGATACATATCGACTCCTCAATGTACGGCGTGGTCAAGAGAAAACTTTTTGTAGAGGAGATATCATCAACGACCGCGTTCAGGATCGTGCCGAACAAGGTGATGTTCTATTACGGACTGGTTAAGAGGCTGATGGATATTTTCATTTCTTCTCTTCTGATCGTGATATTCTTTCCCGTCTGGCTTGCTATATACATTGCCGTCAGGGCCACTTCTGAAGGGCCGGGTTTCTACCGCGCGAATGTTATCGGTAAAGATCAGAAACCGTTCATTATGCTTAAGTACAGATCGATGTACACGGGAGCGAGCATTCAGAGCCACATTGACAGGGCTGCGAAGATGATAAAAAATAATCAGACGGTCGATAAGGATGAGAACGATCCGCGTATTACGCCTCTGGGCAGGATCATGAGAAAGTTCTCGATAGACGAATTCCCGCAGCTGTGGTCGGTTCTAAAAGGGGATATGAGCCTTGTGGGTCCGAGGCCGTGCGTGCCTTATGAGCTTGAGCAGATGAAGGAATGGCATAAGAAGAGATTTTCTGTTATTCCGGGTATGACGGGTCTGTGGCAGATCAAGGGCAGGGCAGAGGTAAAATTCAACGAGCAGATAGTTTTAGATCTTTATTATATTGAGAACAGGTCGGTCACTTTAGACCTGGAGATCCTTGCTAAAACGGCGGGGGTCGTTGTTTTCGGTCACGGGGGCAAATAGATTAATCTTTCAATAATAAACCCCGCAGTCCGAAAGATGACTTCGGGGCTTAACGATGTCGTTTTTTAACGGCAAAAAAACACTCACGCCTTATCCGAAGATCACTTTATGGACTGCGGGGTTTATTATTGATTGACTACGCGCATATAAATCATTATATTTATTCACTGATTATGAACAAAAGCGGTTTGCCGGAGTTTATAACGGAAAATTATTATTAATTCTTCAGGCGGAAAAATATGAAAAGGATTTTCACCTTAATATCGTTACTATTTTTACTCACAATAAAGTCTTACGCGCAGGAAGGAGCGGCGCCAGCCGCGACCGCACCTGCAGCCGGCACAACGACGGTCACATTCCCTGTAGAAGCGGCCGCGGCCGAAGCCTTGATCAACGGCAAATCGACCACCGCCCAGCCTGCTATAGAAGGACTTGACCTGAACACTTCAGTTGAACAGGGTCAGCAGCAGCTTTTGGAACAACTGCAGAAAACCGAGCAGCTCGACAAGATGCAGGATAAACTTCAGCAGGAAGCCGATAAAAAGAAAAAAGACGATGACGACGAAAAGATCGTCAACATAAGAAGCGAGGATTTTTTAAGAGAGATATCAACGAGCACCAAAGGCTATTACGGCTACGACATGTTCTATACGAGCAGAGGATTTAAAATGGAATCCTCCATGACCGCCTATTCAGATTATCAGGTGGGACCGGGCGATGAGATAGTGATCTCAATGTGGGGAGATGTAGAGCTCAGGAACAACTTAAAGGTATCCGACGAGGGAACGATCTATGTTAACAATGTCGGTCTTGTAACTGTCAACGGGCTCAAGCTTGACGAGCTCGAAGCCAAACTCAAAAAACTTCTGGCAAAAGCATATATAACCTTAGCGCCCGGATCCGGCGAAGCTTCCACATTTCTCGATGTGTCGCTGGGAAAACTCAGACCGATAACAGTGTTCCTGGTAGGCGAAGTTTTCAAAAAAGGCGCGATAAAGCTTGACTCATATTCGACAGTATTCACAGCTCTGTATAACGCGGGCGGACCGACGGCGAGGGGATCATTAAGAAATATTCAGGTGGTAAGGGACGGCAGGGTCGTTTCAACCATTGACATTTACGATTATCTGCTTACCGGAAAAAAAGTCAATGATGTGATATTAAAGAACAACGATAATATCCTCGTACCGCCCAGATACAGCGCGATCAAGCTTGAGGGAGAGGTCAATAACGAGAGCATATATGAGCTTAAAGACACAGAGAACATGGCTGACCTGATGAAATTTTCAGGCGGACTCAGGATCACCGCCACTCTTGACAGATTTCAGGTCGAGCGTATAGTTCCGTTTGAAAAAAGAACGAATGAGATCATGCACTCTAAAGAAGTGAAAGAATTCAGGCTCGGCAGGTCTGAAGGCGAAAAAGTGGTGATAGAGCCGATAAAACTGCGTGACGGCGACATCGTGACCATTTTCCAGATATCGAACATCATGATAAACTATGTGAATATCGAAGGAGCAGTGCTTCTGCCCGGAAAATATTCGCTTCAGAAGGATATGACACTGGGCGATCTGTTCAAACAGACCGGCGGTCTTTTACCCGAAGCTTTTCTGGAAAAAGCCCTGCTTACCAGAACTTATCCTAATCTGACGACCGAATTATTCGATCTTGACTTAAGAAAACCTGAATCGAGTAATTTTAAGCTCGAAAGTTCCGATGTTATAAAGGTTTATTCCAACTGGGATCTAAAACCGAAAAACCAGGTCTCGATATCAGGGCATGTTAAAAGGTTAGGCGTAACAAATCTTGATTCCGGAGCAAAGATATCCGACCTTATTTTGAAGGCGGGAGGCCTGGAAGACGAGGTTTTCAGGAAGAATACATATCTTGAAAGAGCCGATCTGATCAGATACAACGATGACGGAATAACGACAAAAATTATTTCGGTAAACTTAAGGAAAGTTTTGGAAGGCGATATGACCGAAGATATCGTTCTGCAGAACAAGGATCATTTAAAGGTTTATGACATAAATGTGGCCGTCTATCCAAAAGCTGTCACGATAAACGGAATGGTCAGAAGTCCGGGAAAATTCGATCTCCAGTCGAATATGAGAGTGGAGGATCTGATACTTCAGGCGGGCGGATTCGTAAAAGGCGCTTATTACTACGAGGCTGAAGTGTTCAGGATCGATCCTTATAATGTAAAGCCGAACACTCTCTCTTCGGTGCATAAGATCAAGCTCAACCCCGATTACTTTAAGGCTGATGCGGTTGCTTTAGAAAAAGATGTGTTCTATCTTCAGGACATGGATAATGTGGTGGTCAGGCAGTATCCCGATTATCAGCTGCAGAGGAATGTTACAATAAACGGCGAAGTGAAATTTCCCGGCTCATATTCTCTTATGAAAGAAAAAGAGACACTGGCCGACCTGATCGAAAGGGCGGGCGGGCTAAAAAACGAGGCGTTCCCGCAGGGGATAATGTTCAAAAGAGGCGAAAAAGATGTGCTGTCCGATTTCGGCAGCGTGTCAAAGGGAAGCAGCGGCGGAAGCCTGATGCTTCAGAACGGGGATGTGATAACCGTTCCGAGACATCCGGGCGTGGTGATGGTCGAAGGTTTTGTCTTTACACCCGGGCTTGTTAAATATACGCCGGGCTGGGACCTTGACGATTATGTGGCTGCGGCCGGCGGAGTTATGGTGGACGATAATTACATCGAAGGCGAAACTGTCGTATATTATCCGGGCGGCGCGGCAAAAGTTGACAGCTGGTGGTCTCCATCGGTAAAGGAAGGCTCTAAAGTGGTCGTCAAAAGGGAAAAGAAACCCGAGGAAAAAGAAGGTACGAGCCTGAAGGACTGGGTCGCTATTATCGCAAGTATCGTAACGATAGCATTCTACCTTTCAAATACAAATTAAGAGCAGATTTAAATTTTCGGAGGCGTAAAATGAAGAACATTCTGATAACGGGAGCTAACGGATTTATAGGAAATAACCTCACTGCGGCCTTCAGAGAGCTAAAAACAAAAACGCTGTTCCTATACGATATTAATGATCCTGCCGAAAAGCTGGAGCAATATATTAAGCAGGCTAATATTATCTATCACTTAGCCGGCGTGAACAGGCCAAAAGAAGAATCAGAGTTCATAACCGGAAATTACGGCACGCTCGAAACTGTTATAAATCTGTGCGAAAAATATAATAAAATACCGGTCGTTCTCACTTCCTCGATCCAGGCCGAGCACGGAAATCCCTACGGCATCAGCAAGAAGAGGGCTGAGGAAGCTTTGATGAAATACGGTATGGACAACGATGTAAAGGTCTATGTTTTCAGGCTAAAGAATGTTTTCGGAAAATGGTGCAGGCCCAATTATAATTCAGCTGTAGCCACCTTCTGTCACAATATAGCCAACGACCTGCCTATAACCGTTTCGGACAGGAACAACACGGTAAATCTTGTTTACATTGACGATATAGTCGAAAAATTCATTAAGATATCGGACTATACTTATTCAGACAAGGTAAAATTCTTTCACGACATAGATATTTCGTACTGCAAGACTTTAGGCGAGATCACCGACACGCTTTATAAGTTCAAAGCTTCAAGGGAGACTCTAAGACTGCCCAATATGGAGGACGAATTCGAAAAGAAGCTCTATTCGACCTATCTGAGCTATCTGCCGAAAGATAAATTCTCATATCCGCTCAAAATGAATGTTGACAACAGAGGGTCTTTTACGGAATTCGTAAAATCGGATGAGAGGGGGCAGGTTTCTGTCAATATATCAAAGCGGGGGATAACCAAGGGTAATCACTGGCATCATACCAAGACAGAAAAATTCATGGTCGTTTCAGGCACAGGGATCATCAGGTTCAGGAACATTAATTCAAATGAAATTATCGAATATTCAGTTTCGGGCGACAAGCTGGAGGTCGTTGACATCCCTCCGGGCTACACCCACAACATAACGAACTTAGGCGAAACGGATATGGTTACAGTCATGTGGGCTAACGAAAAGTTCGATCCCGAGCATCCCGACACATATTTTATGGAAGTATAAATTTATCTGCCGATCGAGTGATACTCAACTTCGGCTTTAAGCATTTCTTTTAAACCGTATATATTTCTTCCGTCGTAAACAAGAGGTGTACGCATGATCCTTTTATAATCGGCGGGTTTTAGTTTTTTAATGGTATCCCATTCCGTCAGAATAAAACATACATTTGCGCCCTTTAAGGCTTCTTCGGGACTTTTTGCGTAGCGGATGGAGCCTTTGCCGTTTTTGCCTGCTGGATACAACTTTTCAAAATTCTCTTTACCCACAGGATCGTAAGCGATAATATCCGCGCCCTGTCCTAAGAGCAGCGGAATATTTTCCAAAGACGGCGCTTCTCTCAGATCGTCGGTTCCGGGCTTGAAAGTAAGTCCCAGAACGGCGACCTTCAGATTACTGAATGTGATCAGCCGCTTGCTCGCCTTTCTGAACAGGACGGTCTTCTGTTCCTTATTCACATCGATCGCGGCTGTGACGGTCCTCAGACCGTAGCCGTGCTGTTTCGCCAGATATTCGAGCGCTTTCGTATCCTTCGGGAAGCACGAACCGCCGTAACCTATTCCGGCGTTTAAAAACCTGCTTCCGATCCTCTCGTCATAGCTCATACCCCTAGCCACATCCTGAATGTCGGCGCCCACAAGCTCGCAGAGGTTGGCGATATCGTTCATATATGAAATTTTCAGCGCGAGAAAATCGTTCGAAGCATATTTTATCATTTCCGCCGACCTTCTGCTCACTGAGACTATCGGGAGCTTGAAAGGCTCGTATATCTTCATAAGCAGCTTCTCGGCCCATTTGCTCTCGGTACCGATGATGATCCTTGCCGCATGAAGCGTGTCCTTAACGGCCGATCCCTGTGCCAGGAATTCGGGATTCGAAGCTACTTCGACCTTAACATTTTTTAAAAGAAAGTCGTGAATGAACTGCTCTACCTTGTCATTTGTGCCTACCGGTACCGTTGATTTTACCACGACCAGACAGTCTTTTTCAACAGATTCCGCTATCTGCCTCGCAACAGTGGCGATATGCGACAGGTTCGCGCTTCCGTCAGGCTGTTCGGGAGTTCCCACTCCTATAAAAATAGCGTCAGCGTCTTTGTAAGCAGCTCTATAATCAATTGTATAATCAAGCCTTCCGGCCTTATAATTCTTACGCATAAGCTCTTCAAGCCCGGCCTCAAAAATGGGGGATAAGCCCTTTTTCATCTTCTTTACTTTGGCATCGTCAATATCCACGCACACGACTTTGTGCCCGACTTCCGCGAAGCAGACGCCCGCTACCAGTCCCACATATCCCGTTCCAGCTACAGCTATTTTCATAAAAATCCTCTAAGCTTGTTTTCTCAATTGCTAAATATAATTTATAAGTTGAAAATGCGCAAATGTTCAATTATATTTAAACTTTAAAAGCAAATTTAAAGTGGCAGGGCTGAAAAATGAAAAAACTTAGAGTTATGACCGTAGTGGGTACGAGGCCGGAGATCATCAGGCTCTCTGAAGTTATAAAAAAGCTGGATTCATCCAAAGCTATTGAACATATTCTCGTCCACACGGGGCAGAATTACGATTATGAACTGAACGAAGTATTTTTTCAGGATCTTGGGCTAAAAAAGCCTGACCACTTTCTTGACGCGGCAAAAGGAAGCGCATCGGAGACGATAGGCAACATAATAATAAAGATCGATGCTGTCTTAGAAAAGGTAAAACCCGACGCATTTCTAGTTCTGGGCGATACCAATTCATGCCTGTGCGCAATACCAGCAAAAAAAAGGCACATTCCGATCTTCCACATGGAAGCCGGCAACCGCTGTTTCGACCAGAGAGTCCCCGAAGAGACGAACAGAAAGATAGTTGACCATATTTCAGATATAAATATGCCTTATTCTGACATTTCAAGGGAATATCTTTTAAGGGAAGGCATCTCGCCCGACCGCATAATAAAGACGGGCAGCCCGATGAATGAGGTGATCGTAGCCAACGAGGAAAAGATATTAAATTCAAAGATCTTAAAAGAGCTCAAGCTGAGCAAATTTAATTATTTCGTAGTTTCGGCGCACAGGGAAGAGAACATTAATTCGGATAAAAATTTCAACGGGCTTTTCGATGCGCTCAATAAGATAGCCGAGTTCTATAAGATCCCGATCCTGATCTCAACGCACCCGAGAACAAGGATCAAGCTCGAAAAAGAAAAGACCAAACTCAACCCGCTCATTATCACGCATAAACCGTTCGGATTTTCCGACTATGTACACCTTCAGATAAACGCGAAGGCGGTACTTTCAGATTCAGGCACAATATCGGAAGAATCATCCATTATGAACTTTCCGGCCGTCAACATAAGGGATGCGCACGAAAGACCCGAAGCGATGGAAGAAGCCTCGGTCATCATGACGGGAATGAACACGGAAAGGATAATGCAGGCGCTAAAAATTTTAGAAACCCAGGGCAGGGGAGAGGACGGAGTGCTGCTGCAGGTTTATGATTACTCACTGCCTAATGTGTCCGATAAAGTCTTAAGGATCATCGTCAGCTACACCGATTATATCAAAAGGGTCGTCTGGAGCGAATAAAAAATAATACGGTTAACACTCTCAATATTATTAACTTTATTAACACTCTCTGCACAGGACAGCTCAAAAGTCAACTATACCCGTCTCTCTATAGCGGCAGGATCGGCCGCGGTAATATCAACAGGCTCATACCTCGTACTTCAGAACGCATGGTGGAAGGGAACTTACGAACCTTTTCATTTCGATGACGGCTCGGATATGAAATATGTAAAGAATATGGATAAGGTCGGACACTTCTACGGAGGTTATGTCGCCCATGACGCGGTTTACAATTCACTCATCTGGTCGAATGTAGAACATGAACAGGCACTGTGGTACAGCTTCGGAACAAGCGCGTTTATTCAGCTTATGATAGATGTAAAGGACGGTTTTTCGCCATCGTGGGGATTTTCAAGCTGGGATGTGGTCGCTGGAACGGCGGGAGCGGGCTACAGAACACTTCAGCTCAAATATCCGGCCCTGCAGGATTATAAGATCAAGATGTCATATTACTACAAAGAAAAAGATCAGGGTGAAGGATTCGCATGGGATCCGGAGTACATTATCGAGGACTACCCGGGGCAGACCTACTGGCTCACTTTTCCGGTCAAATACTTTCCGCAATGGCTTGGTCTCTCAGCAGGACTTAGCATAGATCAGTATTACGACGAATATCAGGCTTACCTTTCATTCGACATAGACCTGGAAAAACTTGTACAGCCTGTCAATAACAGAACATTAAGCACCGTCGCGCACTGGCTCAACTTTTTAAAAGTGCCTGCACCCGCAATAAAATTTCAGCCTGACTTAAAAGCCTATTGGATTTATA
>Ga0209800_10001443_pt1 | contig 24826 bp, 15 predicted proteins | sample Higcelweek8metaG_FD_187174 | JGI IMG/M metagenome (GOLD analysis project Ga0209800, IMG submission 187174) | Freshwater pond sediment microbial communities from the University of Edinburgh, under environmental carbon perturbations - High... | ecosystem: Environmental > Aquatic > Freshwater >...
TGAAGAAATATTTGAAAGACGCCCATAATCATTTACAGTCAAGGCGTTATAATATTGTGCGTAAAGTGATTCCAGTTCTGTCCAGCATCCATTACTGTCAGTTAAACACTCAATCGGAGGTGTAAGGTGATCAATAAGAACCGCGCGGCCCCTGCGTTTGGCAATAAGGCCTTCGCCAATGGAACTGAATATATATGGATAAATTACAGGCAGTGAACCAAGGGAGATTTCAGGATAGCATTCTTCACTCAATGCGGCTCTTTTTCCCGGAAGATATTCAAGCGGAGATTCGGCTCCCAGAGAAACAAGGGCATCGACATTGTTCTGTAAATACCAGTATGATGCAAGCCAGTGATGTGGCGGAGGAATATCAGGTTCATGAAGAATTCTACAGACTTCACCGTCACACTTAGGTCCGCGGCATCCACGTTTTGGTTCAAGCATAACAAGTATATTACCAAACCAGATTCCTGTGACAAGCAGGCATGGGTTTTTGCTGCCTGCACGATACACCATGGCTTCACCAGGAAACTCTCCCCATGCATCATTCATTCTGTCCTGAACATTTTTTGGCAATCTGAGAAAGTTCTCCATGTAATCCTGTCTGTATATTTCTGCTACAGTACCGCCTTTTGAATGAATTTCATCTGTATTTGTCCAGCGGAATTCGTTAACCGCTTTCTTTGACAGCATTTCATTGATAAGATTTCTGCCACTTGCCGGAATATCTGAAACTATGTAACCTTCATCTTTTAGACGCTGCATGACTCTTACAGCGCTTTCTGCTGCGTCAAGTCCTGCAGCTGTGGCAAGAGTTGCTTCAACACCTTTACAAGGTGCGTTATGAAGCATTATTGCAATTTTTTTGTCTGAATTCGGCCTGGTCCGCAGACTATCCCATTTAGCAGCACGTTCTGCAAGATTGTCAATACGCTCCGGAACAGGAATTGATCTGTAGGTTTTTCCTTCAAAAAATCCCTGCTGAACCATTTCATTACATGCGAGAATGGATGGTTCAATGCATCCAGTCATCTCCGGTCTGGTTAAACTGTAGCAGATTGACACCGCGGAAAGGCCATTGTCTGATGCCTTCCATTCAGAAATAGTCTGATTATAATTCCTTATTATCTGGAAAACCGGGACATTGTATTTAATGAATGGATTTCCTGAATCATCACCGCCCGACGTGTGTGCCGAAAGGCAGTACCATATTGAAGATAGTGAACTGTTACAGTCAGACAACAGAGCGTCCAGCGGATGTGAAACACTGATTCCGAATTGTGAAGCGATGTCTCCGTCACAGAAAACCGTCAGCGGCAGCAGGTTTCTTTTAAGTAGTGGTTCTGTCAGTGCGTCAATGAGTTCCATATCTTCAGACAGAATCCAGCTGCGTGGAAAACATATTGCAACTATCGGAAGTCTTCTTATTTCAGGAATATCATATTCCTTACACTTGAAATACTGGCTGAGGTCTGAAAAATGTACTTCAGATTGTCTATCGTAAATGCCGCAAAGAACCGGTTCAGATGGGGAAATCGGTTTTTCTGTGTTTTTACCGGCTTTATACAGCATAAAGCGTGCAGCATTTGCAAGATCCTCAGCGGATCCTGCTTTCAGGTAATTGTCAATTGTCATTGAGGATAGTTCATCGTTATATTCAAAAAACGAAGAAGCTTCTATGCCGGAAGGCAGAACATAGTTCGTTTTAAGGCATACACTTGCAATTGTATTAAAATTATTAAAGTGACGGATTCCTGAAAAATATACTGCGTCAGCCTTTTCAATTTTTTGAATATTATTTTCGTTCCAGTCTACTTGTGAACTCTGATTGACAATAAGAATAGTTATATTTTCCGTTTCAAGCAATTTTGCTGCTTTTTGCCAGACATTCAGAAGCGTAGGGTGCGAAAAAATGAAGACTACCGTTTTTTTCATGAAAACAATCCTGTCATTTGTAATTTGACATGCAACAATACTTGTGCTGTTTTGTAAATAATAGAAATAGAGATAAAATGAGGTATAATAAAGGATAAACTTAATAATAGGCTGTCACAGACAACCTATTGCATTTATAATTGCAACTGCGATGGAACTTCCTCCACGATTGCCCCTGGTGGATATGTATGGAATACCGGAAGACATAAGCATCTCTTTTGATTCTGCTGCTCCGATAAATCCGACAGGTACACCAATAACACAAGCCGGACGTATATCGGATGAATTTACTATAGATAGTAATTGAACAAGCGCAGTAGGGGCATTGCCAATTGCTATCACAGATCCGTCAATTCTCTCTTTCAACAGTTCCATTGCAGCAGCACTGCGTGTAATGTTATTCTCTATTGCAAACTCTGCAACGCCTGGTTGAGCAATGGAACAGATGGTTATATTATTGAATCTTGAAGACAGGCCGGAAGATACCATACTGACATCTGTGATTATCGGATTGCCATTTGTAATAGCTTTTTTAGCATTTGTCACTGCATCAGGGGAAAAATGCATGAATCTTTCAATATTAAAATCAGCCACAGCGTGAATAACGCGCACAACAACAGCTTTTATTTCAGGATTTTCATATTTTGATCCGATACGCCTTGCAATTAAATCAAAACTTTTCATCTGAATTTCTTCTGGACGCGTTTCTCTGAAAGAAAGATCAGGCAATGATTCAAGGTAAACGTTGCGTTCTATCTCATCAGCACAGGCGTCAATCAGAACATCAGGTGAAAATATGCTCAGTGACACATGTTGATTAGCTTTTTGTAAACTACCAACTTCCAGTCTGAGGTTAAAGTAGAATTCAGGAGAATAAACAAGTGTTGAAGCATGAATAACAATCCGGCTGTAACCTTCATTTATTGCAGCGGTACAGGCTGAAATGATTTTTGTTGTATTGTCGCTCAACATGATTTTTCTTATATCAAAACAGTCAAGACGGACCTTTATAAGTGTCTGGAGCTTTTCAAAAATTTCCGATTCAAATTGACTTGTGATACAGCAGAACAGGAGATTTTTCATTGTAACCTTTCAATTTGAGTAAATATTTCATTCCGCAGATATAATAATTCATAATAGTAAAGACTGAATATGTAGATTCATTCATACTTTAATCGTCTGCGCATATGACAACATTGCTGCTGTCAATGGATACACACGCGTTGCCCAGATAGTCAACACGAATAAGAAGAATACGTGAAATGTTATCATCAACTATATTTCCTGTCAAACCAGCAAGGGGCCCGTTTACGACCTTCGCTTTTTGTCCTTTGTAAAAGAGACTGGCCGGTGCCGGTAACAAAGACATTTTTTTTTCATTTGCCATATAAATCTGATTCAGTTCGAGTTTGAATTTTTTCTGTGCCTTTATCTGAATAATTGTACTGATCCGGTTTGACTGCAGAAGAAACCAGGGGTCTATATCAAGTGCAAATGGAACATATGAGGGAAAAAGCGGAATGAGTGACTTTCTCGTAGAGTTGCAATCGGCTCTTTTGTAAGTCTTCATATAACACGGAACATAGTATTCAATACTTTTCTCATAAAGATCTGCTGCAAGAGCTTTTTCCTGATTTGGCTTGACTTTTGCGATCCACCATGTTTTAATTGATTCTGTTATTGAAACATCAGGATATCTAAGTGGACAAATGTGATCTGATTTTGAAATGGACATTCAATAACCTTGATGGCTGGATACACCTTGACCCCGTAAAATCCGTGATTTTATTTAATCCGGATTTTATACCTGATGAAGATTTTCATGAATTAAACAAATGATAATCCAGAAAAACATTCTTCAGAAAAGAGAATAGTTAACTTAGTGAGAAAAAATACAAATGCATTAAGTCAGCATTAATAAAAATACTGACTTAAGATTTACAGATCAAAATCCGGAATCAGATGTATTTGTATTAATCTCAGCTCTAACCCATGAGAGCTCAGATATTTGCTTAACAACAGGCAGGTCTCCTGGCTCACCCGGTTTATCAGTCTTCCCATTATCGCTAAAAGCGAAACAGTGACTTGAGATGATAAACCAGTTTCTAAATAAAGAAACTTAAAGGGCTTACAGTGGCAGGACCGCTCCGGAATCAAACCGGATTCCCTGACACCTGTTGTAATAAAACTGTACTAAAATATAACTGCGTCTGATTGTCAGTCAACAAAAAAAGTATCCGCTTTATAAAAAAACAAATTTTCATTTTTATATAAATCAAGTTGATATATATTAGGATCGTAATTTTGTTTTACTTGTCATTTAAGATATCGAAACATTCTGTTTACAATTGTGCGGAGTAAAGAACATGGCTCAGCCTAATGAAACACTGCCTATTCTTGGTCGTCTTTGCGGTACTACATCTGTAATATCACACCGGCTTAATTCTGTAGTTCTTGAAAAAATGAAAATGCGTGTTGTTGAAATGGAAGATGTGCTTTTTCATCTTGACAGCGCTGTTTTTATGCCTGAAAATCCTGAGGCAAAAAAGAATGAAAATGATAAAGGGGATGATGCGTATGGTGAACTGGCAGAGGAAGGTCAAAAGGTTGTTACAGGAGTTGAGGCCCTTGCAATAGTATTCAAGCAGCTTGAATTTGATCCTGAAGGGATTGTCCTTGTTGCTGCACATGCTGATACTTCAGGAAGTTACGATCACAATTTCATGCTAACGGATTTGCGCGGAGAAAATGTATTACGGTTTCTTACCGGTGAAATGGATCGCTGGGCAGAGATCTGTGCAACACAGCACAATATTGAAGACTATCAGCAGATTCTATCCTTTACTGCAAAGAAAAAGCCAGACTGGGGATGTGATCCCAATGGAATAGATAATAAATGGGGCCCGGATACAAAAAAAGCAACAGAAGCATTTCTGAATAATACCTGTCCGTACAATGCAGAAGAGATAATGAAAACAATCGAGAAGGACCCAAAGAAAAAGTGGCCTGTTGAAGTCTGGCTTGAGGTATACAAAATTTATAATGACGTTCTCAAAGCAAGGCTTGATCTGCCTGATGAAAAAATGGGATCAAAGCGTGAGCATCTGCGTGACAGGATCAGCATGCTTCCGCAAGGGTGGGTGGCATGCGGTGAGATGTGGCCTATTGAAGCCGCGACAAAGGACAATTACAGGTCAAAGGAAAACCGTCGTGTAGAAATACTTATATTTGATCAGAAGGATGATTTCAGGCCTGAATGCATGCAGCAGTGCATTGAAAAGAAAGAGAAAGCATCAGCTGATAAATACCGTGAACTCTGCCCGATCTGGCCGTTCAGGAATCGTCTGATACCGTTATATATTGACAAGCTTGATCTTGACAGCTACGCATATCATCTTCGTTTTGTCTATTATGACCGGATAAAGAAACGCAATGGCAGTGTTCCTGACGGGTTGAAAATAAGATGTTTTGAAGTTCCGAAGGATAGCGGGAGCGCAAAAACACCAGATCCTGTTGAGGTGTCAACCGAACAGATTTACAGAAACGGAACTTATTTTGTAAAAGTGCAGTTCCCCCGGATCTGCACCTCAGACAATGCTCCGCAGGATTTCTATTTTACATATAGCGGCGCAGATACATATGTTTACACAGCAGATGATAAAAGTGAACCGGTTATTGCCGTAAAAACATCCGGCGAAATAAACGCCATGACAAATGGTGAGCGTAATAAATATCATGCATTGCAAAAGGATTGGACCTCAAAGGACTGCAGGACCTTCTATTTTTACGATTTCGATTATGACGGCGACTTTGAATATGGAGATAAATTCCTGAATGTAGTGGAGAATGAACTGAAACTGCGTCCTTTCGGGATAGAGATAACTGATCAGATAAGACCACTTACGTTTGTTGCGGATTATGTTCTTGACGACACTCCGGCTGCAATTCTTCATCCGGCAATCGGATGCCCTGCCATTGTTGTAAAGGATAACGATAAATATACACTGACGTGCATTATTTTTGGCGTTGACAATAAGCAGCATGCCGATCAGGAAATTACTGCCCGGAAGGTCAATGATCATCTCAAATTTGTAAACTGGGAAACTGGACTTGACAATTGTTGTGAGGAAGACACTCTGAAACCATTCAGTGCAATCCGCGCAGGCAGGGATTCCCGTGTGTTGCAGGCTAAGCGTGCGCTTCTGCATAAAAAACCACTGCCTGAAGAGTTCAATAACAGGATATACTATACAGAAGAGGATATAAAGGCAAATATAAAAGTAACGCCGCTTGGCAGCTCTGAACCTGATGGTTTCTGGAGAGACAGTGACGGAATCTACTGGAGTGACGCATGCAGTTTTACCCTTTCGACAAGGGGTATGAACCACTTCTCAGAAGATGTATATGGGATCAATTTTGAAAAGTATTATCATGTGACAATTACACTGCCTTCGTATATGGCACAGGGTTGCTACAACATTTTCTGGCTTAACAAGGGGCAGGAGCCTGAAGACCTTTTTCTACAGAGTTATCTTGCCAGAAAGGGAAATACAACAGACGGAGATGATGAACAGCCCGAGCTGCTTGGGCCGCGTCTTGTCGACCATATGATGGAGCAGGATATCGGTGCACTTCCAAATAACTTCATTCTCTATTCCATGCCGGTTGATCTTGGAAAAACTCCTGCAATCTCAAAAAAACAGGGCGAGATGATATATACAATGACAAATATTGATGTGGATTCACCAGTCTGCAGTTATCATCCTGTTTACCTGACAGAAAATCAGTATCCTGGTATCGCATGTATAGGAGATATGCATATAGCATCAAGAATGGCCCTGCTGGCAAAATCTAAAGTAAAGATGATTCCATATAGTGATGCCGCAAACAAACAGATCTCTGATGAGATGGTCACAGTTGGATCTCTTGTAAGTGATCCGTTTGTAGTTGCATGTGATCTGTTTGCAAAGGCAGGAAATGATCCTGAAATCGATGTTGTTCTGATAACTGGTGATTTTATTGATTATCTCAAATCATTTTTTCCTCAGCAGGCACCATTACGTGAAGATGATTATTTTGATAAAACATACACGACACCACAGTCAATACGTGAAGCTGTTGACTTTACAAGCAAATCAGATGCATCGCGATTATATCAGGATGGCATTGACCTCATAAACAGTTATTCTCTTCTTGTTCAGTTCATGCATAAATTCCATAAACCATTCTATGTTGTTGCTGGAAACCATGATCCTTATTACTGGCCATGGGCAATTTCGCCGCGTGTAGGTTTTGGTACTGCAATGGTCGGCGGACTTTCAGGAAATCCGTGGGTCAATATGTCTGCTGCAAATCCGGGCGTCCCGGCAGATGCCAATATGACTTTCTATGAAGCCATACTTTCATATGGAGAAGATTATGGGGTTATTCTGGAAGCACAGGGGGTACTTGGCAATTTACCGATCATTGGAATTGTAGCAGGTGATCCAAATCTAAAACCTGAAAAATATGAACTTTTCTATACACTGTTTACACCTTTTGTTGACTTTTCCCTTAAGATGCCAAAATGGTCACTTTGCGGTCTTTTCTGGGGAAATGATGAAGATCTCGTTGATGTTCCTGGAACAAATCAGGGGCTTGGACATTTACCGCGATCTGAAGAAGCAATTACTAATACACAGCTGAAACTTCTTAAGCGTGCATTTTCAAGAACTGATGCAAAAAACATCCTGATGTCACACTTTACCTTTGCAAGTTATCTCGAACGTTTACCGTTAGAGGATTCAAATGGCCAGAGGGGAAGTGAAGGTGATTTAGAATTTGACATTACATGGAATGCGCAGGATTTTGATATGGGAACTTTTGAAATAAACAGAAAAGAGCTCTATGAAAACATGCTTTTTCAAAAAAAACCAGGCATTGATTTTATTTTCACCGGTCACATGCATAGACGCGGGCTTTATGACATAACCGGTATTGATTATTCCGGAGATAACTCTGTCAAGTGCAGGTTCTGGGATGTAAATAATACAGACTATGCAAGGACAAGAAACGACAGCGTAAGAATCTTTGTTCCTGATTCTTGCGGAAATATCCCGAGGTTCAACAGACGTGGTGAATTCCTGGGATGGGGAAGCGATACTCCGTCTCTGATAAAATGCTGTCTCGATTCGAATGGAGCGGCATCAAATGTGGACCACCTGTATTCTGATGTGTCACGATCGAAACCGCGTCTTGCTGTAGGGCTTGATTACCTGTTCAATGTTGAGGGAATTAACTTTATTGACAGCTTTCAGACTTCAAGGATGGGAGAAAGCCAGCTGATTAATAGTGCAGATATGATATTTAATTTACAAATAAGATCAAGATCCGATGAATTCAATTACAGATGCATCCCTGTAGAGAGAGTTGATCTTTTTGTTTACGTCAATGACAGATTTTACTGTATAGAAGGAACACCTGCAGGGAACTCAGGTGGAGCTATACAGATAAGATTTGTATTTCCGGCAGCCTTTACACCAGAGGAATTCAAACTGGCATGCGGACTCGTTCTGCCTAATGCTATGGATCAGACTCCGCCAGATCGTTGCAGGTCATTTCTGTCATTTAAATTTGCAAATCCTGGAGTAGGTACCTATGCTCATCAGGTACTTGGACAGTACGATTTCTCATCAAGGTATAATTTTGCAGCAATACTTGTGTATGTGAGGGATATGATAAATAATGACAGTATTCAGATTCAAAGAATGTCTCGACACTCTGTCAACCAGGTCCCTGACTGGCTATTTGTGGAAACCCTTGAATCAGGCAACTACTGGCAGACATAAAATTTATCAGCCGGTCAGAAGTAAAATCTGTAATTGATAATGGCAGATTTATTAATAGTGATCATTAGCATGTAGATGCCGTGAGAATATGGGCAGCTTCTCATATCTGTTCTGTTCCAGACAAAACTGCGTGTTCCTGAAACGTTACAGTTTTTAGTGAGAGTTGTCAATTTTTTGCCGGAAAGATTGACAACAGAAATATCAGATGTGCCGTACAAATTTACAACTGTAAAAGTAATTGAATTTGAACTGTTTCTTCCTGAAATCAGGATATCAGGACCGGTTTCATTTTTTAACTTGACATTATGCGACAAACGTCTGACTGCAACCGTTTTGTCAAGACTGAAAAACTCCGCAGCCAGATCAGACCTTACCTGTAAGTTGTGAGGCTGCCCGACTTCCTGAATCGCTTCTACCATAACATTTCCTGAGTTGTCAGAATAGCGCGTACGTATCCAGGAAGACATGGGAGTGTTGTTTTCTGTTGAGGTCGGTGTCTGGCTAACACCAAGAACATTTGTCCATTGTTTTATCTCTTCTGAAAAGTTTTTAAAATTCAGGACATCGTCGTTTGTACCATGCCAAAGTTGTATTTTCGGGCGGGACCCGGAAAAATTGGGATATGCTGCTCTGACTAAATCTCCCCATTCTTCTGCGGACTTTGAAATTGATCCGCTTGCACAACTTGAATTCCATGTTGAAGTTCCTGCAAAACATCCAAAAGGTACACCGGCAAATGCAGCTCCGGCAGCAAACACATCAGGATAAGATCCAAGCAGAACATTAGTGATCATTCCGCCTGATGAGTGACCGCTTACATACACTCTCGTTGAGTCAGCTTTATATGTGTTTATTACATACTTTACCATTGATACAATACTGCCGGGGTCACTGCCTCCATTATGTGTCAATGCTGCATTTGAACTCACATTCCAGCAGCTGTCGCTTGAATTGGCATTTGGATATATGACATAAAAACCATATGAGTTTGCAAGACTTGTCCATTGCGATGTAAACAAATCCTGTGCTTTTCCATGGCAGGCATGCGGAACAACCAGAACAGGTGCATTTTCTGCAACTTTATCCGGTATTAAAAGATACATTTTAAGTTTGCCTGGATTGGATCCGAAGTTAGTAATTTCAATAGGATTGGCATTGACAGCAAAAGAATTTGCGACTAATATAATGATAAAAATTAAAATAAATATAAATACAAAAAAATATTCACTGTAAAAAGATTCAGTTTTTGAACGTTTTCTCATAATCCCGGCTTTCTCAAAAGTTTTTAAAGAAGGTGTGATTATGATCATGGTATTTATAATATATACAGGAGCGGTGTCTCAATAAAACATTTATAAAAGTAAACTATTAATTCGTTGAACTGTTGTTCAACAACTGTCTGGATTATTCCGTCGGACCTGATGCTGATTTTATAATGTTATTTTGCTTTTGTGAATTCAACAGTACAGATTTCCTATGTTCAATTTTTACTTTTTCCAGCTGCGCATTTTTTTCTTTTACCATTTCTTCAAGACATTCATAATGACGTGCGTGTTCAATTGAAGATGCGATCTGTAACAAAATTATTTTCAAAGTATTTACTCTTCCAGAAGTAAACACATTTTCCATGAGGTTGTTTTCAAGGTATATTATACCCATAAAACTATTTTTATGAATAACTGGCATACATAAAAGAGATTTAATGTTTTCGGTTATTATATATTTGCAATTCTGAAATTGCTGACTTCTTTTTGCATCTGACAGTACAATATTTTCCAGAGTTCCGGCTACATACAGAACTATCTCCTGACACAAATCATCACATTCATAAAGTGGTATGGATTTCAAAACATCTATATCATCACTATCATCTCTTTTCACTGTTTCTATATACAAATTACCGGTTACCATGTGTTTGAGGATTAGGCACCCTTTCTGTGCACCGGTACATTCAGTAATAATGCGCATAAGCACATTGAAAAGTTTTTCTTTTTTAATTTCCACGGATATGCTTTGTGTAGCTTTCAGAATGTATTTAAGATCAAGAGTTGTTACATGAGAAAATTTCGAGGTTGATGATTTTTGTTCAGAGCTGAACATCTCGGTTTCAATCCGGTTGTTATCAGGAAAATACTTTCTGAACCGGTCCTCGATAATTTTTACTTTAGATAAAGCGCCCCAGAGCTTATAAAAATAATGTGCTTCTTTTATATATGTTTTACTGATTAATTCTTCATCTTTACTAAGCCAGAATTCCCCGATCAGTTCATTTATAAGGGCTTTCATGTGAACAAAATCACCGGAAGAGATTGATGTCAGTGCCTTTTTGTAAAATGTAGTTATTACGTCAAGAGATTCATTCTTTATCCTGGCGAATTCTGCAGATACCAGAAAATATTTATGCAGATAATTTGAAGGACAGTTATCAGACCAGTTTTTAAGCTGTTTGATATTATTTGTAACGACGTCAAGAATCACTTCCTTTTCATGCACATCAGCATTCTTATACTTGCTGATCATCAGTAATGACTGAAACATATAGTGGTCAGGTATAGAAAAGAAACCTGTTTCTCCTTGCAGGTATTTATCTGTAAATCGATCCCATTTTTCTGCGGATTCAACATTACCAAGCAGATAATTTATAATTAAATTATTTACCCCGAAGTTACATAAAAGAACCATGTTGTTTGATCTGATAAATTCTTCCAACATGGAATTTTCTTTTTTAAAATTGTAGTTTGACTGAAGTTGATTTACAGTATGAAGAAAAATATCAACCATCGGCACCAGCAGGGATACTTTTGCATTTTTTAGAAATTTAATGGCGTTCTCAGCCTCTGACTTGCAGCTGTCAAGATTTAATCCGGTGTAAAGATTTAAATGAACTTTATGGGAACAGGAAAATGAAGCATGCCACATATCCCCGGTCTCCACCCCTCTCTTTATGGATAAGTCATAATAATTAAGACTTTCAGAATAATGAACCCTCCAGTGAGAAATAAAAGTGGCGAAAATATAGTAACAGCCGGCTTCAAGTGACTTAGCTCTGTATTTCTCCAGGAGTGTAAAGGCAACTTTATTTGATTGGTATGCCATTTCGTAATTACCGAGTATGGAACCAAGAACAATCCCGAATTCTGCAAAGTTTTTGCACGACAGATCAGTAGTTCCATAAGTCAATTCCATATTGAACATTATCAGCTGAATTAGAAAATTCAGCGGGGGGTAATGCTGAAATGCTGCAGCCTGTACCTGAAAAAGCAGTTTCATTATCATGATCTTGTTTTCATCTGTCATCTCTGCGAGATTGACCAGATCATCTATTTTTGAATTTTCCAGATACAACTTCAATTTTTCCATGTTCAGTTTAAACTTTTCATCAATTTCATTAAAATCACATGGTAAAGAAACACCCAGAAACAAAAGACCTTTTCTTATTTCATCAATAACAACTTCCCTTTTGTCTCCACTAAAATCAAGTATTTTTGCATTAAGGGCATGCACACGCGCTCTGTCAATATCATTTGAAGCTGCGTCAAGAAGCAGCTCGCATTCTTTGGATGCAACGGGCAGATTCCCTGATAAAAATATTGTTTCTGTTAATTCATAAATGAGATTAAAATAGTTTTCCGGATAACATTTCCATTCTTCGACAAATAACAAGCCTTTACAAATTAACAAGTAGCTATGCGCGATTTCATAAGCTGAATTGGTTTTAGCCTTTATTCCTGCCTTATAATTTAATTTTGCAAGTTCAATGCGTTCTTTTTTATTATCAATTATTCCTCTTGCGATATTCAGATGGTTTACAACTTCAAATATATAAGTATCAAAATTATTATGAGAAGTGTATATATCGGACAGAATTCTGCCGATATTCTTATGAATGAGCATCTTGTCGCTATCAGAAATCAAAGAATAACAGGCCTGCTGCACTCTGTCGTGGCTGAAACGAAACTTTATTTCAATATCTGACTTCAGAAAATCATCTTTAGGCATATGAAGAAATTTATAATTGTAATTTACCGGAACAATAAAGTCATTGACAATTGTTAGCCATAGCGCATCAGTGATACTGATTGATTTATCACTGATCAAGTATAATGTTTTCAGATCAAAACAATTACCAAGGCATGAAGCATTTTTTAAAATTGCAAGCGCATTCTCAGGAAGTTCTTTTAATTTTGCAACTAAAAACTCCACTACATTTGTACTTATCTGCAGCTGTTCGATTTCAGATAAATTCCAGTCCCACTGCATTTCATTTTCATTAAACCGAAATCCTCCTTTTTGATATATAGATATCAGTAATTGATTTACAAAAAAAGGATTTCCCTTCGTTTTCCGGTATATCAGATTACTCAGATGAAAAGTATCTTTGGGTTTACGTTTTAAAGTATCAGATATAAGCTTGTTTACAATGTTTTCGTGCAGTGGTTCTAAAACAATATGGTTTAGAAATTTAGAATTTCCGTGAATTGACTTTAATTCTTCAATCATATTTATGAGATGGTGTCCATCCGGAACCTCATTATCCCTGTATGCTCCTATAATCAGCAGATTATTTACATCAATAGAAGTGAGCAGATATTTTAAAAAATCGATTGATGAAAAGTCACTCCACTGAAGATCATCAAGAAAAATAACCAGGGGATGTTTTTTTTTCGCGAAAACTTTTATGAAATTGCGAAACACAATCTGAAATCTATTTTTTTCTTCAACAGGATTAAGTAATGGAATTTCAGGTTGATCACCAATAATATTCCTCAGTCCGGGAATCAGATCAAGCATTATTTTCCCATTTGAACCTAATGCATCAGAAAGACTGCTTTTCCACATCTCGATATTTTTATATTCCAAAACAAGATTTTCGATTAAAACTCTAAAAGCTGAAATTATCGCGCTGTAAGGTTTGTTCCGCTCAAGCTGACTGAATTTTCCACTTGTATATATATAGTTTCTGTCAACAAGCAATTTGTTAATCTCTTTTACAACAGATGTTTTTCCAATGCCGGAATATCCTGATATCAATAAAACTCTTATTTTCTTATTCAGTGATTCATCAAATGTTTTGATAATATGTTCAATGTCAAATTCTCTGCCATATAATTTCTGGGGTATCTGGAATCTGTCAGATGTATCTTTCTGTGCTGTTTTGAAACTTTTTATTTTTTCTTCGTTGTCAATGTTTTCCAGACAGTAAAGCAAATCGTACTTGAGACCATGAATACTCTGGTATCTGTCATCTGCATTCTTTGCAAGTAATTTAATAATAATTTTTGAAACTGATGATGGTATATCTTTACTTATAATACATGGTTCTTTTGGAGGAATTGCTATATGACTGTAAATTATTTTAAGATCATCACCTGTAAATGGAGTGAGGCCGGTGAAAATCTCATAAAATGTTATTCCAAGTGAATAAAAATCTGATCTGTAATCAACGACCCTGTTTATTTTACCTGTCTGTTCAGGTGAAATATATGGAACAGTACCTTCCAGGAATGATGAGTTCTGGAATTTTTCTTTTGACAGTTCAGTAGAAATCCCGAAATCAATGATTCTTAGCTGGTTATTGTTAATATTCCATACAATATTTGAAGGATTGATATCTTTATGAATAATGCCCTGTTTATGTATCTGATCAATAGCATCAGTCAGGTTTATTGACAGCATAAGCTTTTCAGTCATGCTTAGTTTATCAGTTTTTATATGTTCAGATAAGACTTTACCTTTAATATCTTCTAAAATTATTGCCAGACTGTTTTTATTCTCAATTATGTCATACACTTTAATTATCTTGTCACCACTAAGACTGCTTAATATTTGAAATTCTCTTCTGAAACCTGCTAATTCTTCAATTCCCGGATACTCATTATTCATTGTTTTGATGATTACACTGCAGCCATCAGAATTTCTACAGCCTCTGTAGATTGTTGAATTATGACTTTTAAAGATTTGCTCAATAATTTCATATCCGGATAAATTGACCATTTTTCTTCTTTTCCCTGAACACGATGATGATATTTGGAAGTGTGTATTAATTAACAATATACATTTGTATATTGTTATTAAAAATAAATTATCGAAAAAAAAACAATTAAGAGTAATTCTTTATTAAATGAGAATCGGGTATGGAATACAATGTTTTATTTTTTGAATACTCAACTTAAAAACATATATGAAAAAGAGGTTTAAATGGATATTTTTTATTACCTGATCTTGCAAGATCAGGTAATAAAATTTACATAAATTGCTATATTTATTTTATATTAATCAGTTTATGTTGCAGACTTCACATATTTCTAATGTTTTTTTTAGTATATTACAGCCGATGCTTTGTAAATAACGGGTGATAGAAAGAGTGTGTTTTAAAAAATACTAACCCGAAATAATAAAAGAAGAAATTATGTCAGATAAAGTTCCTTTAAATCGCGCGCTCTCCAAACTCGGTTACGCATCACGCAATCAGGCTGTAGAAATGATTACCTCAGGTGATATAAGCGTTAATGGCGACATTTGCCTCGATCCTCAACGACTTATATCAATTGACACTGTAAATATTTATCATAAAGGAATACTTTTAAAACCGCAGGAGCTGTGTCTAATAATGCTCTACAAGCCCAAAGGTGTCATAACAAGCCGCAAAGATGAACAGGGAAGACCCACTGTATATTCGCTCTTACCGCCAGAACTTCACAATCTCCACTGTGTCGGCAGGCTTGACTGGGCGACATCGGGGTTGTTGATTTTGACAAACAACACACTGTTGTCGTCATGGCTTACTGATCCTCAAAGCGGTGTACCGCGAATTTATGTTGTAACAGTCCGGGGTTTTATGATTGAGCAGGATAGGGAGAAAATGCTTTCAGGTATAACCGACGGCTCTGAGCAGCTGAAATCAGACGGTGTTATCATACGTAAATCAAGCCGGCGTGAATCGCATCTTGTAATTACACTGACAGAAGGAAAAAACAGGGAAGTGCGCAGGTTATGCAGCAGTACAGGTCATGAGGTTACAAAGTTGAAACGTGTACAATATGGCCAGCTGACACTTGGGAATCTGGCTCCTGGCGAGTATCGTCAGTTGACAGTTGATGAAATAGCAGCTGCATTTCCACAGGTTTTAAACGAAAACATTTTGTAATTGCTGCATTTATTAAAAAAATAACATAGTTCAATTCCTGACAATACTAATATAAACAGCTGTTTTTATTATTTTATAATACAGGCCTGTTTACATAAAAGTATATTGATATCAGTCATAGCACTACATTACCATCATATTTACAGGAGAAAACACCATCATGTTAAAAACAAGCAGAACTGTTTCTATTGTCACTGTTTTGTTTATTGTACTTTCACTCACTGCCGGTAATATATCTGCGGCTGATAAAGATGATCCGACAAAATTCGGTTTCAAAATCCGTATGGGTGGACGATTTGACAATGTGCGCAAGTGTGTAGCCAGTAAAACCGGAACCAGGGGAGGCATTGCAGCTGATATATCTGCTTTTGTAGAACTGCCTATTAATAATGAAGCTGCAATACATATAGATCTGCCTGTTATGAGACCGATACTTTTTGCATTTGCATTCAAAATGTTACAATTCGAACCCAGTGTAACATTTAAATTTTCTGATACAATACCTAATCATTCTGATTCACGCTGGGTTTTTGGCCCAATAATTGGTATGTCCCTGCATTATGGGCCTGATTATAAATCTGAAGCATCAGGTGAAGGGCGCACACCAAGTTTCTTCGCAATGGGTCCGACGGTTGGTTTATACGGAGGACTTGACTTTGCAAGACCAGATAAAAAATTCAACTTCCAGTTAGGAGCATCACCATTTGTAACACCTTTGTTTGGAATCAATGATTCAAAAAAACATAAAGGTGTTGTAGTTGGCGGACTTCTTGATGGATCATTTTGTTATAAGCAGAAAAAAAATTAACATGATAAATAAGCTCAGGGTTATGAGTTTATATTCAATGAATAAATTTCATTTCACAGCTTTATAAACATCGGTTTCTCAGCAGTTTTCTTAAAAACCTTAAAAAAGATAATTGTTACTTTAAAGTTGACAATATATTTTAACTGATTCTAAAATCAGTTTTTTTAAGGTCGGTGCAATGAAACTCAGTATTGTTATTCCAGTTTACAATGAAGAAAAAACTATCAGCTCGACTGTTCAAATGGTGCTTAAGGCTCCTGTACCACAGGGCATTGAAAAGGAAATAATTATTGTAAATGATGGATCTAAGGATTCAACAGGAACAATAATTGATAGTCTTCAGAATGATCAGATCCGTGTTTTTCATCTCGAAAAAAACAGCGGCAAGGGTGCAGCATTAAGAACAGGTTTTTCAAAAGCAAGTGGAGATTTTTTAATCATTCAGGATGCTGATCTTGAATATAACCCTCAGGAGTACCCGATTCTGCTGCAGCCAATAATTGACGGGCATGCAGATGTCGTATTTGGTTCCAGGTTTCTCTCGTCCGGTCCTCACAGGGTACTTTACTTCTGGCACTCAGTCGGCAATTCCGTTCTTACACTGCTTTCGAATATGTTTACCAATCTTAATCTCACAGATATGGAAACCGGATATAAGGTTTTCAGAAAATGGGTTATTGACGAAATAAAACTCAGGGAAAACCGCTTTGGTATTGAACCTGAAATTACTGCAAAAATAGCAAAAATTAAAGGCGTCAGAGTGTATGAAGTGGGTATTTCATACTTCGGACGAACCTATGAAGAAGGTAAGAAAATAGGCTTAAAAGACGCATTCAGAGCTTTTATATGTATTATCAAGTACCATTTTACAAAATAGAAAATAACTGAAAATGATAAAAATACTTCGATCAGGCTGCAGGTCAATTGCATCATTTGCAAAAAAATACCGCTATTTATTAATGGCAGTTGTGATTGCTGCAATTGTATTACCTGAAATATCTGTGTATTTCCACAAACCCGGACGTGGTTCTGATATACTCGGTTACCTTCGTGCCGGTCATGATGCACTGCAGTTAAATGATCTTTATCGTAACTCTGCTCCAGGAATAGACAATACATGGCCTCCGTTTTTTTCTTTCTTTATTGCTCCTCTTGCAATCAGCCAGAATCTGTTTGGTTTGCCAGTCACTAAAATCATCTGGTATTTTGTAAATTTTACAGCTCTTATCCTGTCAATGCAGATTGTATCGTATTTTTTATATGGCAGACGACCGGCATTTTTTAAAAAATCGGACTTTGACTTTACATCAGACAAAGTATTTGTCCCCGCATTCTTAGTTCTTCCGGCACTTATCAATAACTTTTTCATGCTTCAGATTAATGCGTTTATTCTTTTTCTTGTATTGGCTGGCTTGTTGTTTCATAAAAAAGAAAAGCCTTTATGTGCCGGTGTTATGTTTGCTCTGGCTGCGTCAATAAAAGCTTATCCCGGACTGTTTCTTTTTTATCTGATTTTAAAAAAACAGTGGAAAACAGCCATTTATACAATAATCTTTGGAATACTTTTTACTCTGAGTCCGATAATTTTTTATGGAATTGATGGTTATATAAATCTGATGAAAGAATGGCTGACGATCAGTTTCTCAGAACCGTTTATTGTTGGATATACAACGTTCAACAATCATTCGCTTTATGCGTTCTGGGAACGCCTGCTCGCGCATCAGCTTCACTTGACGGAACCGGCATCACAGATGATTAAGCTTTTTAATGTTTCATCAATACTTATTATTCTTATTCCGTCATTTGCACTTATTATCCGGATCAGGTCTCAAAAAAACACTGCTATACTTACAATAATTGAATACTCAGTGATCTGTACAATGATGATACTGTTTCCTCCGATAGCCTGGAGACACTACTGGATTATTATGCTTCCTGCTGCTGCGTCAATTTACTACTGCTTCAGGATGATTCCTAAAAGTATCACTCCTGTTATAATGATATTGTCAATAATCAGTCTGAGTCTAATGCAGATTCCTTATTTTTCCACGAAATCATCTGTCGGGATTTTCTTAAAAGTAAACTCGTGCTATACTTTTTGTGCCTTGTCGGCATTAATTGTACTGCTGCTGCTTTATTACAGAATCTCTAAAATTAATAAGAGTATGGATGATAGAAGTGATAATTTGCAAACGATAACATGAGATTTAATAATCAACAATAAATATGCTGAATTTATTGTTGATATTTTAATGAATTAATACATTTATCGTTTCAGTTCGTGTTTTTGTCTGGGCTTTTATTACAATTATTTTAGAGCCTGATGACTGCAGCTGGATAGTGAGATTTGACTGCTCTTTTAAAGAAGCAATAAAAAAAGCTTTTGATCCATTAAGAAAGTATCCTGTGATTTTTCCGTTAAACGGCTTGAGGAAGTTGACTTTTATGGAATTTTTGTCAGCAATCACATTGTTGACAAAAATTCCGTCAGTAAAACTTTTATTTTTTCTATAAGCAGCACTTAGAATTTTTGAATACCTTATTGCCTTATAACATTGCCATGTACTGCTGTCTGTCAGATCAACAATCCGTTCCCTGCATCCAAAGACTGTTGATGACGCCTCGCTGATCACTGCTTCTGCAGGAGAATCGGCTTCTACAATTAAAATCGCATGATATCCGCATCCTGATGTTGCTTTTACTAATGCATCACCGGGCAATACTTCTGTAATAGGAATTTCTGTGAATAATTCACTGTTGTATAAAGTTGACGTATTAGAACGCGGGAATTCCCATACAAAGCAGAGAAATCCACTGCAATCTGTTCCTGTGATTTTATTTGTCGGATCTCCGTAAACATTGTAGTGGCACTGATGTGAACCTACAAGAAAACCGCTGTGTAAACGTTCCCTGAATGTATACCATGAATCTTCACCGCCATATGAATATGGAATTCCGCTGTAAAGGCGTCCGACTACAAAATCGCAATGTCTATAGATGCTGTCTGTGCCGCTGCATTTGTTTCCATACTGCTGATACCACGATACATCAGTATTGACAGTGTCAGGAGTCCATTGAATCTGAACACAGCTGTCAGAATATGCGATAACACTGTCAATTGTCAAAGCATAGAGTAAACCAAGTGGATACAGTAGAAATAAAGCGATTGCATTATGATGCATTGTTACTCCGTCAAATTGACACGTGAAATTGTTATTCCGGTGTTATTGACAGTGCATACGAAGATGGATTTATTGACAAGACTTGTGTGTTTGCCGTAAAAAGGTCTGCCGGAATGCTTAAAAGGCATTGAATACTCTGCACATTCAAGCTTACCTGAACTGAGTTGGACCGGCGTTTTTGAGTTATAAAAAAGTAACGATTTCTCAGATTTAAAATGAATAACTTTTGAATCTGATTTTTTCATCAGATTGACATCTTCGAAAAATGGGAAAACAGCATGAGCATTTCCAAGATAAATCTGATCATTATCAAGAAAAATTCGCGTTATTTTGCGAAATCTGCGTTGTTTAGCATTACCTGGGATTTCTTTAGGGCAGGAAATACTTTTTATTAATACTCCACTTTGAATATTAAAATATTCAAGTCTGTAGTCTACCGTATTAAGAAAAACAGCTTTATTGTCTGTAATAATGAAGTCATCGCCGATGTATGTTCTTCGGCCAATATTCTGAAATGGTATTTTTTTGACAAATATACCACTGCTGTCAAGTATTGCAAGTGAACGGTCAGACATATCGTAAAGATAGAAAAAGATTGAATCAGCAGCAAACGCTGAAATTGAAAGTGTTTCACCTTCCTGTGTGACCAGTGGCCTGAAGTGATTATTATATGGGATAGATACAACTGTCTTGTTGGCCGCTGCAAGCAGCGGCAGTATGAAAAAAACAAGTGTGATTATTATTGATTTCAACATGATATTAGTATACAAGGTACACTGCTGCATAACAAGATTTTTTTTATGAATCTGCAGTATTTTTAGTCTTTACATTTATGCGGCCGCAGAAATTTACAATCGGACAGCAGTTGCATTTGGGGTTTACAGGTCTGCATGTATTCTGTCCAAAAGAGACAAAACAGGAATTGAATGTTATCCAGAATTTCTGAGGCAGATGCTTTCTAAGTGCCATCTCCGTCTCAAGCGGCGATTTTGTTGACAGATAACCAATACGGTTTGTAATTCTGTGTACGTGCACATCAACACATACTGCCGGCTTGTTAAATGCAACTGCAACGACAAGATTCGCTGTTTTTCGACCTACCCCGGGAAGTTCAATAAGTTCATCAATTGTCTGGGGAATAATTCCGTTAAATCTGCTATTCAGTATTTCCGGAAGTAATTTCAGGTGTTTAGCCTTTTCTCTGAAAAAACCAACCGGATAAATCATCTTTTCAATCTGCTCTGTACTGTATTTGTCAAGATCGTCAACTCGTTGTACTTTGTCAAATAGTTTCTTGACAACTGCAGAGGTGATATCATCACGTGTTCTTGCACTGAGTATTGTTGCAATAAGCACTTTGAACGGATCGTCTGTCTGGATCTTTATCAGATCAACAACAGGCGTCTTATGTTTTGTAAATTCACTTGAAAGAATTTCATAGACGTCCTGAATGTCTTTACTGTAGTGTTTCATAACCCGTCACTTGTTCTTTACTTTGCGAAGAATTGCAAATGATATTTCAAGCCTGTTTGATAAAAACGATAGATTCTCTGCCGCTTCTTTACTTTCCTGATTAATGGAGCCATTTTTAAATCTTGTGCCATTATTGTAAAAATAATCATTCCAGGTGAGTGTGTAGAGTATTGATGCGTCAAGTGCACCTTTTTTCAAATGCTTGACTGTAGATACCCCGCACTTGAATGACAAAGAAAGACCATAGCATTCTGAGCTGTGCAGTAGCGATCTGATTGTATCAGCAATGCCTATGACACGAATATCATCAGAAAAAGTTTTCACAGAATTTGATATTTTCATATAAAGAAGCGGGGAGACCCCGACACCTGCAATAATATCAGTTCTGTCAACACCATCAACACTTATATAGACAGGTGGAATACGTTTTCCTATCATGTAATGAGCAGATGCACACAACAGAATAAACTTCTGTTTTATATCAATTCGCCTTGACAATGAATCATCATTCAGCGAGATGGTTGATTTCTGCTTTTTGGAAAAAATATAGAAGGAAAGCTGCAATGAGTGGCGGGTTTCAGGACTGAATTTTGTAAATGAAAGTGATATTGGAAACGCCATATTATATGTAGACGGCTTATCTTTTATTGTAAATACAATCTCGGATGAATCACCCGCTCTTATAAGAGAATCTGCTGATGCAGAGTCGGAAGCAATCATCTGACTATTGGCTGTCAGATGAAAATCTGACAGAGCTGAGGGGAGAGTGCTTTCCCACATTTTAGCAGGTTCAAAACTGCCCAGAGACCAGCCGATTCCAAGTCCTATGTACCTTCCGTCAAGAAATGAAGTATCAGCAGCAGTATCACTGGCTGCTGTTTTTGCAGAAGAAGAATCCTTAAATTTATTTTTCGATGATGAACCCGTAACGGCGGATGAATCAGATTTTGCAGTAGAATCAGGTGCTTTAATAGAGTCAGGTACACTCTTGATTGCAGCAGATAAAGAATCCGGAGATTTTTTCATCAGCGAATCAACCTGAACATTTGATTGAGCGAACAGTGAAACTGTGCAGAAAGCAATAAACAGAATAGAATACATAATACTAATTTCCTAGATTGTTTACGGAATTAAGAAACTCAATTGCTATGAGCGTATAATCATCGCTATAGGAATAATCTGAAAGTGTATGCTGAATGGATGATATTAATTTTCCAAAAGGAAGGTAGCTTGTTGACGCGAGGATTTCAACAAAACGGTCATAACCGAATCTGTTTTGTGAAGGATCGTTGCGGTCAAATACATCGTAGATACCATCTGTAAATATAAACAGACGGTCATTTTTCTGTAAGCTCACTGAGTTTACATTGAATACAGCCTTCTCCATTATTCCAATAAACGGACCGGCAACATTAAGCGGCATAACCAATCCGCTGCGCTTCACTATTATTGGAAATGGATGTCCTGCACGGCTATAGGTCATAGTATTCGCAGTTGTGTCAATTATTCCCCAGAAACATGTCAGATAATGATTTGTATGAACTATATTGAGAAGATCCCGATTGATATTTGATAATAATTCATTTGGCGGGATCTCTGATTTGCTATTGTTGTAAAGTGACATTTTAGAAATTGTAGCAATAAAAGCAGCTGCAAGACCATGTCCGGATGCGTCTCCAATAAAAATTCCAATCCGGGTTGGCGAAAAACGGATAAAATCGTAAAAATCCCCTCCGACTTCAGTAACCGGGTGATATACTGAATTGATTTTCAACCCTTCAAATTCCGGCGCAGTTTCAGGCAGTGTTCCTTGTTGAATCAGCTTTGCAAGCCGGAGTTCTTCTTTAAGCTTCAACCTTGCATCTTTAAGGTGCTTCATTGTATTTGTAAGGGATTCGTTTTTTTCTTCAAGATCAATTTTCAGTGATTCAAGAAGTGATATATCTCTGATATGCTCAATTATAAAAGGCCTGCCGTCAGTATAAGATGTAAAGTAGGGTGCAAAATGAATTGATATTGCACCCTTTCCTGACGGATGCGACGAACGCGGGATGCTGGAATCATTATGATCTGCAAGAGCTTTCTGTAATGTACAATCTTCACATGGTGAATCTCTGTGACGAAGTATGCTGTAACATTTCTGACCGATTATTCTGTCAAATGATGAGTGTGTAAACTGAATATAGGCTTTGTTTGCACGTGTAATTTCATAGTCTTTTGACAATGCTGCTATGGGATCTGTAATACCATCAAGCATGTCCTGAAACCCTGATTTACTTTTAAATATAAGATGCAGCGGAAAACGAAAATAGAGGATAGCTATAATAATAAGTGCTGATAATACAACTGATGCTGCAATCTGCAGTACTGTTGACAGACTGCCCATCAGGTTGTGACTTTCGAAGATTTATGCGATGTAAATCCACGGATATAATTTGGAAGAATTGTTGCAGTGTCGCCGCTCCATAGTTCTTTGTTGTCAATATTAACAGCTCCGACAGCTGCACAATAGAGTCCACGCTGAACATGATATTTTTCAACAGGGAGTACTTTCTGCTGATTTGAAAAAGATGAAAATACGGTACTTTTAGCATAACCCATAGTATCAGTCACGATGATGTCAAATTCACTGATAAATTGTTTAAAATTGTCAATAGTATCGACTTTATCTTCAGACAACCTTGAAATGATTCCATTCTGTGCATTAAATGCGGCAAAATATACATCATTGTTGCGTGCGTCAATAACAGCTATGACTCTGCCATTATGGTTGATTGCGGTATAAGAAAGAATTTCCAATGAAGAGACAGGGAGTATATGAGCTGTTCTTCCAAAACAGAAGCCTTTGACAAACGACAGCCCTATCCTTAAACCTGTAAATGAACCGGGGCCCACAGATACAGCAACATGATGAATACTCGACGGCTTGACACTGTTTGCAGAAAGAAGCAGTGATACAGCGTTTGAAATATGTTCGGCATGTGAGTTTCTGACAAATCTCGAATATGATGCCACAGGTTCATTATTGTGATAAAGGCCGATTCCAAGATCAACCGATGATGTGTCTACACCAAGAGTCCAGTTCATGAATGTTTTACACCTTTGTTCAATGCTGATTGTATAAGAACATCAAGCATCTGTGAATATGAGCCGCCAATTGCTTTAAAGGATTTCGGCAAAAGAGATGCAGGCGTAAGTCCCGGGAGTGTGTTTGTCTCAAGTATGTATAATCTGTCATTCTGGTAAATCATATCTGTGCGTGAAACACATTTACATTCAAGAATCATATGCGCAGCCATGGCCGCATCCTGAATACGCTTAAGAAGCGGCTCCGGACGCGGTGCCGGAACTATTTCTTCGGAGCATCCGTCAGAATACTTGGCTGTAAAGTCAAAGTATGCCGAGCCTTTGGGCCTTATTTCAACTGGAGGCAGTGCTTTTGTTGTTCCATCAG
>Ga0209800_10001447_pt1 | contig 24752 bp, 26 predicted proteins | sample Higcelweek8metaG_FD_187174 | JGI IMG/M metagenome (GOLD analysis project Ga0209800, IMG submission 187174) | Freshwater pond sediment microbial communities from the University of Edinburgh, under environmental carbon perturbations - High... | ecosystem: Environmental > Aquatic > Freshwater >...
CGCCTGATGGTTTCGCTAATGTGAGTGGCTATAACCGTCGTACTATCCACAACTGTGTACCCGTTAACCTGGGCCTGTTCACGATCCTCATTACGTATCCAGACTGATGGAAGGCCAAAGACCGGCTCCTTGGTCGAAGGCCCCGGTAATTGGGCCATGACCGCTCCAGAATCCATCGCCAGATACTGACCAGTTAACTCACTTCCACCGACTTTGGCCCCTCGAATAAGAATATTATATTCATATGGTTTTAGTTGCAGGTTGTCATGAATATGGATCGGCGGAACCACAAAACCCATTTTCTGGGCGAACTGTCGCCGGATAGAACGAATACGCTCCAGCAACTCACCATTCTGGGAAGCGTCAACCATCGGCACCAAGCCGTAACCAACCTCCAGCTCAAGCGTATCAAACGGCCTGATAGCCGACGCCTTGTCCTGTGCCTCCTCGTCAACAGCAGCTTCTGCAGCCGCCGCTTCTTCCTCTACTACCTGAGCCATTTCACGGGACATACGACCGATCAGCCAAGAAGTCCCGGATAATAGAAGAAAAGCAAAATGTGGGAGCCCGGGAATCAGTGCAAAGAGGAACATAACCCCGGAAACGACATAAAACGCCTTGGGGTAATTAAGAAACTGTCCGGTTAGTTCTTGCCCGAAGTTATTCACATCGGCAGACCGGGTGACAATAATACCGGCCGCTGTGGATATGATCAGAGCTGGTATCTGGGCAACCAATCCTTCCCCAACAGTTAATAGGGTGTAGTTGGTTAACGCGACATCAAGAGCCAGGCCCTGTTGCCAAACGCCAATTATCAAACCGCCAAAAATATTTACGAGCATAATCAGAATACCAGCGACAGCATCTCCGCGTACAAACTTGCTGGCACCATCCATTGCACCGTAGAATTCAGCTTCTCGACGAATTTTATCACGCCGCAAGCGGGCTTCTTTTTCTGTCAAATAACCGGCAGACAGATCGGCGTCAATTGCCATCTGCTTGCCTGGCATCGCGTCGAGTGTAAATCTGGCAGAAACTTCTGCTACCCGTCCGGCCCCCTTGGTGATAACCACGAAGTTAATAATAACCAGTATCAGAAACATAACTGCACCGACAACATAGTTTCCACCTACCACGAACGTTCCGAAAGCCTTAATCACCGCCCCGGCCGCATCAGCCCCCTCTCCCCCGTGCATCAGGATCAGCCGGGTTCCTGCGACATTAAGGGACAGCCTGAAAAGCGTTGTAACCAACAGGACAGAAGGAAACACCGAAAAATCTAAAGGATGGAGGGTATAGAGACAGACTAGAAGAATAGCAAGCGCAATAGTGATATTGGCTGCAAGAAAGATATCCAGTACAAAAGCAGGCAATGGAATGATCATCAGAGCCAATACTCCGATCACCGCCACTGCAACGTATATATCCGAGTTTTTTCTAAAGTTACTTAGTTCAAGTGCTTGGACTGAAGTCCCGTTTGCCATGGTAAGCCACATCCTTATGGCCATTATGGCCTGTTGGGTCTGGAGCTATCGATACAGCCCTAAACTCAATTTATTATGCAGGTTTCATGCCGCCAAAATCCTGCTATTATTCTACATCAATCAGCCTAGAGATCTGAATACTAATAGCTTTTTTGCTTGTTATGCTTGATTGAAAACAATCAAATTGTCATAAATTTGACCAAGTCTGAATTATGACACTTAATCTATCGACATCACATAACGCCTTTCAGGCGATAAACATATGCGAGGACTTCTGCAACAGCCGCATACAAGGCTTCGGGAATTTCCTGATTTTCTGCAACCTGCTCATAAAGTTCTCGGGCAAGAAAACGGTTTTCCACTAAAGTTATCTTATTCTCACGGGCCATCTCCTTGATTGCCAGAGCCATTTCATCAGCCCCTTTTGCAATAACCGTTGGAGCAACCATTTTACTACGATCATATTTAAGCGCTACGGCAAAGTGCGTTGGGTTAGTGATAACAACGTCCGCTGTGGGAATGATTTTGGTCAATCGTCTACGAGCCGCCTGAAATTGCAACTGCCTGATTTTACTTTTTACCTGCGGATTTCCCTCCAGGTCTTTATTTTCGTCTTTAACTTCCTGCTTCGTCATCTTGAGGTTCTCTATATAGCGCCATTTGACATAGACCATATCCAGAACAGCAATTACAATCATAATTCCACAGGTATGGGTAACAATTTTAAAGGCGACATGGCCCGTGTAGGCCAGTATCCCATTTACGTCAGATTCAGCCAGCACGGTGATATTTTGCATCTCATCACGCATGACTCGATAGGCGATCCAGCCGATCACAAAGATCTTGATCATTGATTTCAGAATTTCAACCAAGGCTTCCTTATTGAATAGCTTTCCAAAACCGTCAATAAAATTAAGTTTAGAAAACTTTAGTTCCAATCTGCCCCATTGAAAATCAAGCCGTCCATTATCCTGAACAACATGGGTGACTATTCCTGTTATCATGATGGTAAGTATGATCGGTGTAATTAACAGCAGAATTACACCAAAGATCTTCAGCATCAAAACATAAACATTCTGTTCAGTCAGCTCAAAGCTGCCGATTTTGGAGTAGACCTCAATCGTTGTATTTTGCAACCCATGAACCAGATAACTGCCAAGAAGATTAAGAATCAGGATACCAGCCAACAGGGTAAGACTCTGATTCATCATCTGAGAGGTTGGTGGCGACCCTTCCTCTCGTGCCTTTTCTAATTTCCGGCCTGTAGGTTTCTCTGTTTTAGAGTGTTTATCCTCGTCAGACAGCGATCATCCCCCCTTCCCCAGTAACCTGAATACCGTTGCAACCTGTCCTGCAAGAGTACCAAAGGCTATCTCAAGCACATGAAAGAAGAGCAAAAGGGTCATCCCCAGCACCATAAACCCCAGGCCAATATTTAGCGGAAAGCTAACCATGAAAACGTTCATCTGAGGAAACGCCCTGGCCATTATTCCCAACACCACACTGGTCAATAGCAACGTTACCATAACCGGTGCGGCCAGACGAATACCCAGAATAAAAACGTCTGATGTACTTTTAACCAAAAATTGCAGGAGGGCCTCATTCATCTTCCAGCCTCCCAGCGGTATGATTGTAAAGCTGTCTGAAATGGCACGTATAAATGAATGATGGATGTTAAGCGAAAGAAAAAACAGGCTGGCCAACAAGCTCTGCATAACCGACATGATCTGCATCTGGTTACCCATGTTGGGATCAATCAAGGACGAGATACTAAAGCCCATCTGAAGTCCTATTATCTGACCGCTTAATTCAACAGCGGCAAAGATTATCTGGGTGATAAAAGCTAATGTTAACCCGATCATCAGCTCCTGTATCACCAAAAGGCCTATGCCAAAAACATCAGATGGCACTTCAGGGCGAGCAATATGGAGTGTAGGAAGACAAACTAATGTTATGGCAAGGACAGTAACAACCTTGATTCTCGTTGGAAGTCGGCGCCCCCCGAATATCGGTAACGCCGTAAATAGACCCGCTATCCGGCACAACACCAAAGCAAATAAAAAAATATCTGCCGGTTCAGGCAGGGGGGTAACAAAGGGGAACATGACGCTCTAGCGCCGCATCATTGCTATAAGCGCGTATATCTCACGGGTAAAATCACTCATGTAACTCATCATCCAAGGAAAGAAGATAATAATGGCAACCATAACAGCTACAATCTTGGGAGCAAACGCCAAAGTTGCCTCATTGATTGAAGTCACCGCCTGAAATACACTGATAGCAAGTCCTACCACCAGACTAAAAAATAGTAACGGCGCAGAAAGCAACAGGGTTGCCTCAAAACTTCGACGGGCAAGCTGAACCACAAGCTCTGGAGTCATTACGCTTCCTTTCTATCCAAAGCTCTTGACCAGTGAGCTAATCACCAGCCCCCAGCCATCAACCAGTACAAACAAGAGGATTTTAAATGGCAGTGAGATCATAACCGGAGGTAACATCATCATACCCATTGACATAAGTACCGAGGCGACCACCATATCAACTACGATAAACGGAATGTAGATCAAAAACCCGATCTGAAAAGCAGTGCGCAGTTCAGAAATCATAAAAGCAGGAACTATGGTAAGAGTAGGAATTTCATCAGCGTTTTTTGGACGGGCCTGCTTGGAAAGACTTACGAATAACCCCAGATCCTTTTCTCGAGTCTGAGAAAGCATGAACTTTCTAACCGGCTGAACAGCCTTTTCAAACGCCTGATCCTGAGAAAGAGTACCAGCTTTATAGGGCTGGTAAGCATTAGTGTTAATCTGCTGCCAGACAGGGGTCATGATAAAGAACGTCAAAAAAAGAGATAACGCCAGTATGATCTGGTTAGAAGGAGCTTGCTGAGTTCCCATGGCAGTACGCAAAAAAGACAGTACCACGACTATTCTGGTAAAGGAGGTCGTCATAATCAAAAGACTTGGTGCAAGTGACAGAACTGTCAACAGCAAAAATATTTGGATTGTTGTAGCAACTTCGGCAGGCTTTGTAGCGGTTCCGACACCGATGTTAAGCGATGGCAATGGCACCGGTGCTGCTGAGACTGATGCAACAGTTGCAAAAGCGAGCGTCAGCAATACCATTAGAATTAACCAGAAGCGTTTGCCATGCTGAGAGATCATAATCCATCCAGATAGTTAGTTGCTGAATTTAGTTACTGCAGGTACCCGCTTCAAAAAAGAGAGGAACGAAGGTTTTTCTAAGATCTCTGGAATCACCTCAATCTCCTCAAGCATGTTGATCTGCTTGATCAGGCCAAGCTGCTCTCCACTGCTGGCAAGCAACAGGTATTCTCCAGCTATTTCAACTAATATTAGAGCCTTGCGTGGACCCATAGCACGAACTTCAAGCACGCGTATATGCTGATTTTCCGACCTAAGCACCGGCATTTTTCGCAGGAGCCGGGTCATCACGTAATACACAAGCAAAATCAATCCTACTACGAGCATAAGCGCTGCAATCATCTGCAGAAAACTGGCTAGAAAACTGAAATTGCTGCCACTATCCTGCCCCGAAGCCCCCTGTACTCTTTCTGGTAAAAACAATAAAAGAACCAGACAGAGCAGATTAAGCCTGTTCACAGAATCCTCTCCACCCGTTCGTTGGGACTTACAATATCTACTAACCGTACACCAAATTTCTCATTTACCACAACTGCCTCACCACGGGCCACCAGCTTTGAGTTGACAAAAATATCAAGCGGCTCACCGGCAAGCTTGGTTAATTCAACTACTGCCCCCTGATTAAGTTGCAGTACATCCTTAACCAGCAGTTTAGTGCGACCTAGCTCCACCGTAACCTGCAAAGGTATGTCAAGGATGAACTCAAGATTCTTCCGCTCATTTTCTGTTTCTGCGGCATCTGGCTTATCAATCACTTTTTACCCCCCTTATTAGTCAGAATGTCGCTAATCTGCATGGCTTTATTGCCATGCCGTATACCAGGAACACCCTGGTATTTTGGCACCCCTTCAACCTTAACCATCAATTCGCTGGTGCAAGGTTTATCCAGCATAATCGTATCGCCCACTTCAAGATCAAGGAGTTCTCTCAGTGATATTCGAGAGTTACCAAGTTCTACCGTTAATTCAAGAGGCGCGTCCAATATTTCAGTAGAAAGCCGGTTTGACCACTCCGGGTCAATGGCCATCAGGTCAAACTGCATCCCTTCCTTCAGTTTGTCCCGAATCGGCTCGATTGTCATAATCGGAACAACAAAAATCATTGTACCGATAGTCTCTTCAATATGTACTTTTACCGTCATGGTTACCACCTGATATTCAGGCGGAACTATCGTAACCAGGCGGGGGTTCATTTCCATTCTCAACAGACTTATTTTAGCGGGATACAGTGGAGTCCAGGCTTTTTCAAGGTCAGCTAACACATCTGTCAAGACCATTTGAACCAGACGCAGCTCAAGATTTGTAAAGAGTCGATTCAGTGTTAAAGCATTTCTGCTGGTTCCTCCCAAAACGCTGTCCACAATTGAAAAGGCAAGTGGCGCATCCATTGCAACCAACGCCGCTCCCTTCAATGGGTCGAGCTTAAAAATTGCCATGCAGACCGGGGAGGGCAGCGTTTGCAAAAAGTCGTCAAACTTGTATGAGCGTGCACCTATCTTCTTAATCTCTACTGATTTGCGTAGACGGTTCGACAGAGTAATTCGACTAAATCGAATAAAACCGTCATACACAATATCAAGGTTAGGCACAAAGCCGCGGTAAGCCTCTGTGTTAAAGAGATCGTAACTGACTGCAGCACCTTCAGCTTTGGATAGCTCCTTTTCAGGTTCAATCCTCCCCTCAAGGACTGCATTCAGCAGCGCCTCTATTTCGGCTTTGCTCAGAATCTTTTCCATGGCCATCAGATCAGTCCGATCAATTACTGGACAACAAAATCAGTAAAATAAACCTTGCTGACCTTGCCTTGAGCCACAATTTTGCCAATGGAAGACAATATCTCTTCCCGCAACTGATTTTTACCCTGAACATCCTGAACTTCTTGCAGGGTCTTGGTAGTCAATACCACCAGAATGGAATCCCTGATTGCTGCTAACTGTCCATCCAGCTCTGTTTTAACCGCCGGGCTAGCCATCTGAAGCTCTATCTTAACCTTCAGGTAGCGTAAATCTTGCCCATCGTAGATATTGACAATAAACGGTTCAAGTGAAAATACCGCCGTAGCACCTGCAGCTCCAGCAGCGCCTCCATGTCCGCCTCCTGCCGCAGGCGGAGCGGCTCCGTGGCCACCTTCTGCAGCAGCCGGAGCACCATGCGCATCTGCTCCCTCTTTTTTCTTATCACCCTTGCCCATCATCATAAATGCAACACCGCCAATAACCAGTACCAGCACAGCCGCCCCGATGATGATAAACATCTTCTTTTTACTTCCGCCCTCTGCCGGGGCTTCTGCTGCCTGCTCTTCTTTTGCCATTCGTCCCTCCGCAGTGTGCCTCAAATTACCTGTTGTCATCACAGCATAGCATATTTAAAACGAAAAAATGGTTTTTGCAACTACTTGCAACTAATTTGTGGATATCCCCTACAAAATAATGCCCCCGACTACCAGCAGCACTGTGCAGGTAAACGGGGGCATTACTAAGATTATACAGCAAAACTAACGCTTATCGCTTCAGGTTCAACACCTCTTGGGTCATTTCGTCAGCGGTAGTAATGGTCTTTGAGTTAGCGGAATAAGCCCGTTGGGTCAGGATCATCTTTACGAACTGACCAGCCATATCCACATTACTTTGCTCAAGAGAGTTACTCATAATTTTATTGGTCGTGCCATCAGCTGCTGAAGCTGTAAGTGCTCCAGAGCCTGCGGCAATTGACAGATTCACATCATATAATGTACCACCAGCTTTTTGAAGTGCTCCAACATTCGGTACCACCACAACACCAATTCCTGTAGCGGTTGTTTGTGTCGCACCAGCAGTATCAACATAGGTTATTAATCCAGTATTATTGATTCCTGTAATCTTTGCCGGGTTAGTAAGTGTTATCTTGGCGCCTGCGCTATCCAAAACAAAATAGCCATCTGGATTAATCAGGTTGCCTGCGCTATCAGTACGGAAAGCCCCAGCCCTTGTCAAATAATTGTTACCTGCGGCATCCTGTACTTCAAAAAAAGCAGGCCCCTGCAACGCCACATCAGAGACAATCTCTGTGGATTCAAATGAGCTCTGACTAAAGATATTATCTACCTTTTGAATCTGGGTACCACGTCCAATCTGTGAATTGTTGCCAATATTAGCCGATAGCATATCAGAAAACAGCATCCGACCTGCTTTAAAACCGACCGTATTAACGTTTGCCAGGTTGTTACCGATTACGTTAATCCCTTCGGCATTTGCTAAAAGTCCCGAAACTCCGGTAAACATTGCTGATGTTATACTCATGGTGTGTTGCCTCCTGTTCATGATGGAGAAGCGTCAATCGGTCGGCATCTCCGGGGCTTCCTCAAGAGGACCAGCCCGTTTTTTAGGTTAAATGACTACTGCTGAATCAATATTGGTAAAAACATTTCCCTTCATCTGACTCCGATCCATGGCGGTTACCACAGTACGGTTTTTAACACTAACTACCAAGGCAGCATCTCCCATCATAACCAAGGATTCCTTGCCGCCTTTCTGGGCAACGCTGTTCACTGCCCCCGCCAACTGTTGCAGTTGGTCGCTGCTGAAACTAATATTACGAGACTTCAGGCGATCCAAGGCATGCTGAGAGAATTTTACACCATGGGCCTGATCAAGAATCTTGGAAAAAGATGAATCTCCAACCTGTTTTACTGATTGAGAGCTGGTAGGTTGCGATAGTTTACCAACCGGTTGGATCGGATTGGGAAAATAGATCTGCTCAATCGCACTCATGACACGCTAACGTTAATTACGTTTGCAAGTGGTACTGACGCAGAGCCGATTTTCAACACTGCACTGCCGGTTGATAAATCAACGCCACTTACAATGCCAGTGGTATAGGTTGTAGCAGTTTGGGTCCCACCTGCTGAATCTTTGCCACTTATGGAAAAGCTGTAAGCACCAGCAGCAAGCAGATTACCTTGTCCGTCACAACCATCCCATTGATACGTGCCTGCACCGGCTGTTTGAGCGCCAAGATCCACACTCCGAACCGTCTTACCTGATGCGTCAGTAATGGTCAAGGTTGTGCTGGCAGTTGCTCCTGGCATCGTGTACTTCATTACAGCACTGTTAGTGCCATCAAAACTCACCTGATCTCCAGTAGCTGTAACAGTACCGCCGATCAAGGAAACTGCTGACATTGCGGTGCTGCTGTTTTGTGCAGCCAACAGGTTATTCAATGCAGTTGTCGTGTTATACCCCTGCTCCACCTGGGTCATTTGAGCCAACTGACTCAGCATCTCTGTAGAATCCTGGGGATTGAGCGGATCCTGATTCTGCAACTGGGCAATGTACAACTTAAGAAAATCATCCTTGTTCATGCCAAGATCTTTCTTCATGGCTGCTGCAGCGTCTGTCGTAGTTGTCGTTGCTGTGGTGCCGCTAATGGCAGTACTCATCCGTAAATTACCTCCTTCCACTAAAATCGTACATCAAGAGTTGATTGGTACTGCGGTACAAAATACTTTATTGATGTTTCACTACTACCAGAATTACTGGTGCTACGTGTTGAGGCATATTGTGATAGTTGCTGTTCTGCAGCCATCTGTCGCCAATCACGAGATTGTTGTGATGAGTTACCATTATTACTACCGGTGGTAACGGAAAAAGATTCCATTTGAATGTTTTGACGAGATAACGTTGCTTTCAGCTCGTCTTGCTGTTGTAAAATGGCGTCACGAACTCCACGAGTCTCTGCTACTATCTCCAGATTGAGACGTTGGTTGTCCATCCGCAGGTTCACCTGCAGATTACCCAGATTCTCCGGTGAAAGCTTCAAGGTTATCTGGTCGTTACCCTGTTTAATCTCATGGCTGGCCAGACGTTCCAGCACTTGCCGTCCTACCTGCTCGGTTGCCACGTTATCTGTCAATACGGAAACCTTTGCATCACCTGCTGCAATCACCTGATGGCCTGTTTGCGGATTAATCAATTGTAGTTCAGCGTTAGGTGTGATCGAAGCCTGTTCTGTTGAAAATCCCGTCAAAACAACTTCTGGCTGTATCGCAACACTTTTCACCAGTTTTGGCACTAATTGTGCATTTTGACTGCCGGAATCAGAGGAGAGATTTCCTTGAGAACCTGAATCAGCTGTTGCAATCATCACATCAGCAGGTTGGGCAAAACGGACTGTTTGCAAAGCTGCTGCGGAACTATTTTTAGTACCGGCTGAAAGTTCTTGCGGCACTATTTGAGCCTCTGCAACCTTTTGAGATACAGCGGTATCAGGAGCCTGAACTTTAGCGGATACAACCACCTGAACAGTGGCTTCTCGTTTCAACTTGTTACTATCTGGTTGGTTCAACTCTTCTGCTGGCTGACCGGTTACTGCTGTTTGCATAGGATTGGATTGGATCTTGTTTGAGTCAGTCAGATTAGTGGCTGACTCCGTTGTCGCTGCAACGTTTGCAGAAAAGATATCTCCTTTAGCTACATCTTTGGAAACGCCCTGGGTCGTTACTGATGTCGGAGAAACTGTTTGGCCTGGGGGAATCTGCAGATCCGATGTTAGTAGCCCCCCATCTGCGCCAACTTTAGATAGCGTCTGTTTCGCTGCAGACGCAGACGATACTTCTGCCGCTTCAGGGTTACTTGCATCGGTATTTATCAGACCGGCTAGTTTTGACATCTCAGCGGAAGTAGCTGGCTTAGCTGCAGCTACCTGTAATGTTTCTGTGGATACAGCAACACTTTCGGGTGTCTGTGTCAGACCCGCTGCTTTGGGCACCTCATTGGAAAAATTCTGTTTTGCTACAATTGTCTGTGATGATCCATTGGCAACAGGAGTACTAGCGCCAGAGTTTTGCAGATCTGCTACTTTTGGTATCTGACTGAAGACCATTTTGTTTTCAAGAGTTGCTGTTTTTATTGAAGCACCACTGGACGTTAACGAATCTCCTGGACTTATCCCCCCTACAGTTTGGCCTGTAGCCAGTTCATGAGCTTTTGGTTCAGTGTCTGCGACCTGTACCATCTGACTTTCGGCAGCATTTGTTGCAAGTAACTCCTTCCCTGCGACTACTGCGGTAGCAGATGATGCTGTTGCACTCTCAGCAGATGAAGCCAGCTGATCGGATACTTGCTGCTGAACCGTTACTCCAAGCTGATGTGCTGTCAACTGCGCATACATAGCAGCCATTTGGGTGACCATAGTGGTATCTGCTTCTACCGCGTGCGAGTCCTCAACTGCTGTTTCTGATTCCGCACCATTTTGCCTGACCATCTTGCTTGTTGTCGCTGCAGGCTGTGCTGTTGGCGTCTGAGCAGCGCTTTCTTGCTGTTCATTCATTCTTTGACCCAGCATCTTACCAAAAGAATTGCCCGATTCAGCAGAAACCGAATCAACTGCCATATTCACTGCCGTTGTCATTGCAGGTGCTGTTACTGTTGGTACCATTGCAATCTGTATAGCTTCCATTGTGTCACCTCCTTTCCGTTTATGATAGCAGGCGTCATGCCTGTAACAGTCTTATCGGCAGGTGTTAAAGTGCAGTTGACTACTTTTCGTTACGCTTTCTCAGGTTTTCATTTACCCATCGGATAGTCCTGGGTTGATTGAGATTGGGAACCAGTTTAGCTACAATTTTTATATCAAGACGATCCAGCACGAGCTTAGCCTCTGCTTCCTCCATTTTATCAAGCAGATCTGCTGCCTGTGGCGCCTTCAGTGTCTTAAAGAGCAGAACCATTTTGTTTACTCGTTCACTGTGGGCCTGTTTACGACGTTCTTCTTCAGCCTTAATCAGGTCGTCATAACTTTTTTTGGTAGCTTCCAGAGCCTTCAGTTGTGCATCTACGCGGGCAGCTAGTTTTTTGAGTTCTTCTTCCTTTACCGCAAGTGCAGCTTCCTTTTCAGACAGCTGCTGCCGACGCGCATCCTGAATAGCACGTTCTTCTCGTGCAGCGCGGGTCGGTGGCACGGCATCAGACTGCGGAGAACGTAACGGTTCTGATGTCGCCTGAGATGCTGTCAGTGCCACGGTTGCAATGGTACCCAGACTAAGCGCCATTGCTATGATGGTTATCCAGCGTTTATTCACCTGCTACTCCCGTCCCTTTTTCTGGGTTGAAATTTCATCCAGCAGCAATCCTTCCTTGTGTGCTATCTCCCGGCGAAACGCAGCTTTCTGTTTGTCCTTGAGTTGTTCCAGGACCTTTTTTTCTTTAGTGGCCTGCATCAAATCCAATCTACGATCTTCGAGTACTCGGTCCAGTGCTTCTATACGCAGTTGCTGCTCCTTAAGCTCTTCTCTTTTACGCACAAAGAAATCGGCGTAGAGTTGCATTTCAAAAATTGAATCAATATGCTGCTGACGCCCGCTGAATTCTTCGGCAATCTGGTTTGTTTCTGTCTTTTCTTTTTCCAACAGATCAGTGGCAGAATCAAGATCCTGTTTAGCTGAAGCGAAATCCAATTTACTAATTTTTTCAAGCTCTGTACGGTAATTAAGTACCTGTTGCATCTCAAACTGTTTTTTGACCGTCATATCCGGCCCCTCTGCTACCCCTCAAATATCTGCTGGAGTCCGTCAATTGAAGCAGCCAATGTTACTGGGTCGGCAACTGCTTGCTTCTGATATGAAATCATAGCATCAATCTTACGGATTGCCTGATCAATTCCAGGGTTACTTCCCGACTTGTAAGCACCTATATTAATGAGATCTTCCGATTGGCGATAAATTGCAAGTGTCTCTTTGAACTGGCCGGCCAACTTACGGTGCCGCTCATCGGTAACATCCCCCATAACGCGGCTTGCACTGGCCATCACATCAATTGGAGGATAGATATTACGTGCTGCAAGATCTCGCGATAATACGATGTGGCCGTCAAGGATACTGCGCATGGCATCAGAAATAGGCTCATTAAAGTCATCCCCCTCAACCAGTACGGTATAAAGACCGGTAATACTACCTTCTAAAAAGTTTCCTGTTCGCTCCAGCAACTTAGGCAACGCGGCAAATACAGATGGAGTATATCCCTTGGTGGTTGGTGGTTCGCCGATAGCAAGCCCCACCTCACGCATGGCCATGGCGAACCTTGTTGCCGAATCCATCATCAACAAAACCTTTTTACCCTGATCCTTAAAATACTCTGCAATGGTAGTAGCCAAGTAAGCACCCCGCATCCTGACCAGTGGTGGTTGGTCAGAAGTAGCTACAACAACCACAGATTTACGAAGTCCCTGCTCTTGCAAATCTTTTTCTACAAATTCCCGAAGTTCTCTGCCACGCTCACCAATTAAGGCAATGACATTGACATCAGCCTCAGTATATCGGGCTATCATACCCAGTAGTGTTGATTTCCCGACTCCCGAACCAGCCATTATGCCGACTCTTTGGCCTTGTCCACAGGTTAGCAAGCCATTGATGGATCGTATGCCAAGGTCAAGTGGGCGTCTAATTGGTGGGCGTTTCATCGGATTGACTGGCGCAGCGTATATTGGATATTCAATGTCCAGATTTAAAGGGCCTTTGTCATCTATCGGGTTTCCCAAACCATCGATAACCCGCCCCAGCAACCCCGGCCCCACCTTAAGGCTCGCCTTATCACGACGTACTGTTATCAGGCTGTCAAGTCCAACCCCTCGCAACTCACCCAACGGCATTAAAAGAACCTTGTTATCCCTGAATCCGACAACCTCTGCAGGTATCGGTATTCCATCCTTAGGACGAACCTCACAAATAGCCCCAACGGAGGTATCAGGACAATATCCTTCTATAACCAGTCCGACCACTTGGGTCACCTTGCCATGCAATCTGATAGAATTAACGGTGTCTACAATCTTGATATATCTATCCAGTGTGGTGGGGTGTGGTATCATAATTTTGTGTTAGTCTGTCAGATCTGCTGCTGCACGCATTTCTGTACGTTCTTCAAGCAAGTGACGATAAATTTCATCAAGTTGTGCTTCAAATCCGGCATCGACGGTACCACGCTCAGTTTCAACAAGACAACTACCAACCTCAACACCAGCATCTGGCTTAAGGGAAAACTTTATTGTAGACAGCTCTTTCTTTAAAGCCTCATTCTGACTGGTTGTCAGCAGTGCATGATCGTCAGGATGGACTCTGATTGTAAGTTCATCCCGTTGATTAAGGTTCTGTAGCGCTGTTCTAATCAACCTTAATACGGTCTGACGGTCCTGACTGACCTCGTGAGCAATTACTTTACGTGCTACAGAAATTGACAAGGCGAGCAAATCATCTTCAGACTCTCTCAGAACCTTTTCCCGTAGCAGCAGCAAATCCTCAGCAGCCGTCCTTAACCCTTTAAATACATTCAAGAGTCCTCGTTCGGCCAGGTTCTTTCCATCTAATAGACCACGCTGATAACTTTCTTCCTGATAATGTTGAAGCGCTTCATCTGTAATAAATGTACCTGGGGGAGGTGGCGGTAGGGATTCCTCAGGTTCAGTTGCCAGAGGTCGGGATATAAACTTACTTCTTTCCCCTAATTCAGAGGTATCAAACAGATCCAGTGGGGCGAAATCTTCTGCTTTATCAGCAGCTTTTGCATGTGAAAAAAAGTCTTTGTTCAACATGCTTTGAAAACAGAACTCTCCAATTGTCAGTTCTTCAGTACCAGCCTTAATAACCTTAGACGAGGACATCTTCGTTGCCTCGACCACCTAGCACAATTTTACCTTCTTCCTCCATCTTGCGCACAATCTTAATGATTTCTGACTGTGCTTTCTCAACGTCAGAAAGCCGTACTGGTCCCATGACCTCCAAATCTTCCTTAATCATATCAGCTGCACGACTGGAGATATTCTTGAAAATCTTGTTTTTAACGTCATCGGTTGATGTTTTCATTGATAACGTCAAGGTATCATTTGAAACTTCGCGCATGACAGCCTGGATCGAGCGGTCATCCAAGGCAAAAACATCCTCAAAGGTGAAGAGGTGCTTACGTATAACCTCTGCTAATGGAGGACTGAGCACATCCAACTTCTCAAGGATCTGCTTCTCCTTGCTACGATCAAAGTGGTTAAACATATCAACAACTTTTTCAACACCACCCACCTTGTAACGTTGTGTCCCCCCCATTGACTTAATTTCGCGCTTCATAACGTCATCAATTTCCTGCAGAATTTCCGGTGAGACCTGCTCTACATCGGCGATTCGCAATACTACTTCCGCCTGCAGCTCCTGTGGCAATGCAGAAATAATCTCGCTGGTCTGTTTTGATTTGAGTTTTGCCAGAATGACAGCTATGGCTTGTGGATGTTCCTGAGAAAGAAAGTTTGAGATACTTTTAGCATCCATAGAGCTAAGAATATCAACTAAATCTCCATAACTGGACGCCTGAAGCTCCTCCATTAGCATTTGGGCTTTAGCAGGTCCCAGCGCCTTTTCAAGCACCTTACGTACAAAATCATCACCTTGGGCAAAAATACCTGATTCTGGAGAAATCACCTCAGTGAATTCTTCTACTACCTCACCGATAGTTTGACGAGTGACATGCCCAAGGTTCGCCATACTTTTTGAGATCCGCTTGATTTCATCGTCTTCCATATGCTCATAAACCTTGGCAGTAACATCAGCGCCAAGGTGCAGTAGTAAAATAGCCGCCTTATCTGCGCCCGTCATAGCTTACAACTCCCTCTTAATCATGAGCTTTCTCCCAGCCAGTTTTGAAGTATCTGGGCGACCTGATAGGGATCGCTCTTTGCTTTCTCGATAAGATCCTGCTGTTCAGCCATATGCATGGCAAGCTGAGCTCTTTCACTTGAAGACATCTTGTCCTGAACTTCAGGTGCTATTGAATCCAGTATATCAAGACGTGGTGGTCTGGCCGTCCGCAGCGTATTAAGCATTGGTTTGACAACAAATAACATCAAAGCAAGGAAGCCAAGCGCAATAAGCAGGTTTTTGAAAAGGGTCAGGAAGAACGGGTTCGTCCACCACTTAGCGCTTTCTGCTCCTCCTGATATTTCCGCTGCATCCTGAAATGGTATATTCTGAATACTGACCTGATCGCCACGTTCAGCATTAAACCCAACGGCCCCCTTAACAAGTGCCTCAATCTTCTGCAATTCATCAGGAGAACGGGGAGTATACTTGGGCTTTGACACCTTTCCATCTTTACCAGGTATAGCCTCTTCATATTTACCATCAACAAGAATAGCTACAGAGACTTTACCCAGCGTGCCAACCGGTTCAATAGTACGTGAAGTAGATCGACTCACCTCATAGTTCATTGTTTTGTCATTCTTGCTACTTCCGGCGCCGGTCGCTCCCGTCCCTGGTGTCGTTTTCCCCAAATTAGTCTGAACACCGGGCACACCGGTCGCAGCAGTGGTTCCACCGGCCTTTTCATCACTTACCTGTTCACTGCGTACAGCGATGCTTTCAGGATCAAATTTCTCTTCAACCCGTTCGACCTGCCGATAATCAAATGTTGCAGAAACACGAGCTACAGACTTGCCGCCACCTACCACCTTGTCAAGAAGAGTCTGTAGTCGGTCTTCCATGCTACGCTCATAGGTGCGCTGAGATTCCTGCATAGCAGTTGTAGCCTTTGCGCTGGCGTCTGCCATAGCGCTACCACCCTTGCTAAGAATCTTTCCGCGACTATCAAGAACCGTCACATTTTCAGAGTTCATTCCCTCTATTGAAGATGCTACCAGATGCACCACACCTTGTACTTCGGTATCACGTAAACTCTTGCCACCCTTCATTTTTAGCACTACAGAAGCCGTAGGTGGCTTTTCCGATTCTTTAAATAACGATTTTTCAGGAATTACCAGATGAACACGTGCCTGTTCAACACCGCTAATTTGAATAATCGTGCGAGCCAGTTCTCCCTGCAGCGCCCTTTGATAGTTAAGTTTCTGGACAAACTCAGTCATACCGAAGTTTTTGCGGTCAAAAATTTCAAAGCCGACTCCACCGCCCTGTGGTAAACCTTCTGTGGCCAATGACAATCGTAATTCATGAACCTTATCAGCCGGAACTAACACACCTTTACCATCAGGCGTAATCTGATAGGGAGTCTTGGCTTCCTTCAGCTTTTTAACAATCTCACCAGCGTCTTCACTTGTTAGATTGGTAAACAAAGGGCGATAATCTGTCCGATTAGCGACGATTATCAGTAAAGCAAACGCCAGTACGCAGGTCAAGACAACCCCTCCGATCAGCAGTCGCTTCCCAGGGGCTAATGCCATAAACGGTTCAATAATTCGCTTTAAGCCTTCAGGCATGATGGTTCTCTAATACTGTATATTGGATATCACGAGACATCAAACTGACATTCTCATTACTTCTTGATATGCTTCAAGAGCCTTGTTGCGTACTTGCGACATAAACTGAAATGACAAACTTGCCTTCTCCACTGCAATCATTGTTTCATGTAAGTTACGATTTTCGCCAGTAGCCAACCCCTGAATTGCCTGATCAGACTTTTGGGTAAGGTCATTAACCTTTCCAACAAGTTCCTTGAAAAATTTACCAGCACCATCAACAACAGATTCTGAATCTGTTGTTTTCTCAAGTGAGAAAGCACCAGAAATACCGACTCCACTAATGCCTTTAATTTCCATTGAATACTCTCCTACTTACTAATCTCAAGTGTTTTAAGTGCCATATTTTTGGCAGCCTGAGCTGACATCACATTGGCTTCATATACACGTGTAGCCGTAATCATATCTGCCATCTCCTCGACAACATTCACATTGGGCATTGCCACATATCCTTGCGGATCGGCATCAGGATGGCTTGGATCGTATTGCATACGCGGCGGATTCTTGTCCTCAACAATTTCTGCCACACTCACCTGCTTAAGATATTTATTTGCAGCACCGTCAAGTGTTCGGCCAAAACCATCCACAAGTGGCGTGGCAGCGAAAATGGCATCCTTACGCTTATATGGGCCACCTTCCGGTGTACGGGTTGTATTAATATTTGCCAAGTTACTGGATATTAAATTCATCCGTGTTCGCTCAGCTGTCAAAGCCGAGGAACTGGTATTCATTGCGGTAAAAAGGTCCATTTATTTTCCCTCCCTCAGAGCACTTCGTAATCCTTCAAACTTCTTTGAAAGCAACTGCACTGAAGCGTTAAACAATACTTGGTTCTGCATCATTTGGCTCATCTCATTTTCCATCTCAACAGAATTCCCATCACGCCCCGGTGTTTTTGAGGGTGTTTCAACTACTGTCCCTTGCACCTGACTGATCCGCTCACCACTGCCACCTTTCAAAGGGATATGGGCTGAATGCGTAAGAGCACCAGTTCCAGTACTTCCACGAACCTTTGCTTTTTTAACTGCAGACTGCAGTTGTCCTTCAAAATCAAGCCTTTTTGGCGTATATCCGGGGGTTTCTGCATTTGCAAGGTTGGACGTAATCAGATTTTGATTACGAGTGCGCAGATCAACACTCTTTGCAAGCACCTGTACTGTAGTATTAAACAACCCATCTACGGGCATGATAGGCCTCCCAATTGCCCAAAAAAACAATCAAGGTCTTACATTTGCAATTTATGTGCCTTCAAATGTCTTATAAATATTGCCAAATCTGCACATAAATATAGCAAACTTAACACAAACAAGCTGCAGACACTGTCATGAGTTTGACATATACAATTATTTGACTTGCGTATCTATTAAGGAAACTGAGGGGAAGAAGGACGTACGAACTTGCTATCCTCAAGTGACTGTCGTGCAAGACTCTTCCAATCCGGGTCTTTGCCTTCTTTAACCACCTTCTCAAACAGAGCCTTAGCTTGTTCTGTACGCCCGTCCAGAGATGCTAGTTCACCAAGCTTGTAATAAAACTGGTCAGTAAGCGTTTTAGGAACAACTTTAATACCGTTTTCAAGCATTACAACAGCCCCCTTACGATCTCCCAAGGCCTGCTTCGAAGATGCCGCTACATAATATGCGTCGGCAACTAAAGGTGGCTGCACCTTCAATCCTTTGACAGCAGCAATATAGAGCTCCATTGCTAATCCAGAACGTTGAAATTCTTTTGAATCCCACAGAGCACGTCCTAGATAGTAATAGCTGATCGGGAAAATAGCCTGTTCATTCTTATTCAACAGCCAGACGAGTCCCAAACGTACCCCTGTCAATTCCTTTGCTGCGTACTGAATTGCACCTAACCGCTCACGAGCCCATCGTGATTGAGGGTGTGAAGGATTACGAAGGATAAAGTTTTGTAAAACCTTACGAGCCATCATGATGTCACCCAATAACTCTGACTGATCAGCCACCTCTAACGTCAGATAGGGTGCATTAGCCTCACCAATCCACGGACGCTCAAGTAATCCTGCATACAGAGAAATAAGATCAAGAGGCCGTCCAGCTTTTTCAAAGGCCTTCGTGACATTTTGAAATAAATTCGGTGTAGATACTGTTGCAGCAAGGTAGTCTTGATTATCTGTCACCAGTCGGATTAACTCAGCAGGGCTTTTACTCCAATCCTTACCTCGATAGACCAACACAACAAGATCGTCACGAATATCACGTATTACAGTACTATAGACCCCTTTAGGATACCTTTTTTGATAACTTATTATTAAGTCAAGCGCTGTATCTGCAGGGCCATTAATAGCCTCAAGCAGGGCGTATTTAAAGGTAGTTTCTTCCCGCAAGTCAAAATCTGAAGTTTTGTCAGAAATAAGCTTATAGGTAGCACTTAACCGAAGGTAGTTAAGCGGTGATGCCTCCAGAAAAGTTTGGTCTGACAACTTGATCTGCGCTATCTGCTGAGCTTTGTTTTCGCCAAAAAATTCTGACACATTACGGTAAATCGCCCTGGCGTTATCTTCATCTCCTTGCCGGGATAGCACATCGGCCATCCGCACCAACAACACAGCCGCGTACTTTTTGTCAGCATGGGCGACAATTAACTTTTTTAACAGCTGTCTGCCACCTGGCAAATCTCCATTACGGGCAATACTGTCACCATAATAGAACATGATAGCAGGATTCTGCTCCAGAAACTCTTGCCACTGCAGGACAGCCTCACGGAATGTGGCAAGGGACTGTGAGTATTTTTGAAGTCGATATTGGGTTTCAGCCAATCGGTACAGTGCCAGAGGACGGATTTTACTTGTACCGCTTGAAAAATGAGCAAACACATCCTCTGCTGCTGTCAATTTACCTTTATAAAGCGCTCCCTCGGCTGCCATAAAGAGAGCCTGATCTTCGTCATTTAATAACTGTTTTAGAGCCTTACGATCAGTGGGAATAAACGGAATTTCCGGCTTGAGAGGCGGATCAAAGTTTTTCAAAAGCTTTTCGGCCCCATTTTTAATCCGCTCCCGCCCTGGAAGTAGTGGCCTGGATGACGCATTACTAAAAAGTGGCCCTACATCAAGTGATAAAGCCGGAAGACCTTCAACGTGTACGGCCCTCCATGCGTCCCTACCTGGTACTGTGGCAAAGGTTATCAGCACATCGTCACCACGGCGTTTCAGTAGAAGCCCACCAATGTTGGAGTCAGAATAGCGACGCAGCGACTTGAATAACGAACTATCTGTATCAAGCAAACTAATTCTTAGCCTATTATTAGTTAGTTTAGAAACTTTGAAACGTGGCTCATTGGTTAATTTAAAAGAAATTCTGGTAAAAGACGGCTTTTCTCGAATTTCAATTCGCTGGATCTGGTTTGGAACGGAAGCATCTACAGCCGACGGTATAATGAAGGCAAAAAACAGTATGAACAACGTCAAAGAAACGACGCGAAGATGGTGGGTATAGCCAAGCGGATATGACATTAAGCTGCAGGAAGCCGACACAGACGCCTCACTTTGTTGGCAATCTCATCAGAATCACAAGGTTTTATTATAATATCCCGCGCACCATATTTAAGTGCTTTTAACACAGCTGTACGAGTCCAACGTTGTGCACACATCAGTATCGGTACCGGTAGATCCTGCCTCAAAGCTGTTACTTTGATACAGACAGCAAGTTCACGGTCATCGGCATCCTGAGAACCAATCACCACCAAACGTACATTCCCCTGCAAAAACACCTCTTTCACATCAGCGTTAAGAGTCGATTCAACCAACTTGAAGCCGGTGAACCCGAGCGACTGCGTCAGCTGTGCTCGTTCATCATCAACATCTTCAAAAATGGCGATCATGTCTTCGCCGATTGTACCTGCAATCCCACTCGCCTTACGAGTAGACGAATCGTCAGCAGGCTCAGCTACAGCCCCTGTTGTTTGAGCTTTACCAGTGGCGTCATTTGATGCAGCGGCTTCTTCTGGCTCAACTACTGGCACCTCCTGAGGAGGATCATACAGGTTAGCCAATGTTTGCGGAATCAACAGATCAAGAAAATTCATCTCCTGACCTTCCATCTCAAGCCTGGCACGGAACATCAGATAATCGCCGTTTGGTAAGGGATCATCATCGGTCAGTGGATCAATTTCTGGAACGTATTTTTTTGATCCTTGGAGCTTCAGATGAGCCTTGCCGGAAAGAGACGCCTGAAATGTGGTATTAATGGCACCATTAACCATATTACCAATTTCGCCAAAGGCATCTATGTCATCCGTCTCTATGATGGAAAGTCGCTGTTTTTCCTTAATTCTCGGAGCAGGTATACCTAGAAGTAGGCTACTCATAAGAATTGCATCACGTAAATTGAATACCAGATAGAACTGACCTGGATACTCTTCACGAGATTCTACAGCCAATACAAAAACGCCGTCATCAAGGTCGCCAAAATAAGCAGCCTTGCTAAAAGCAAGAGAATCCGTCAAGGTTGCTGTCAATCCCTGCCCGAGCAGCATTCCGGCTTCTTCACCAGCTTGCCGCAGAGCAGATTCCAGCATTTCATGCAGTTTTACGTAACCATCCATCAATAACTCACGGGGGTTGAGAAAATGAACAGTACGGGGTACTCATAAGCACCCCGCACTCATTAAAAGGGGAATTACTCTTCCTTCTTGAGGGTTAGACCAACAAGGAACCGCTCGCTGCCATCAACATTAAACGGAATGACGACACAATCAATATCTGACAGTGAATTCACCGTGTAATCTTCGCCAGCAATCACAGTAGGAATGGAAAGCTTAACATCAAGACCACCTTTAGAAAGGATCATCTTGACACTGCCCCCCAGCATGTTGGCAATCTCCCCAATGGCGTCATTCAGATCCTCGCCACCTTCCTCAACTTCGCTTTCATCCATTCCAAGCATGGCACCAGTAACCCGCTTGGCTAGGTGCATTGGACAATGCATAGAAATAACACCCGAATAAGTACCCGCGAACCCAACCATTCCAGTGATACTACACTTAAAATGGGTGATTGGCTCCTTCAGAGGAAAATCATCAGCTGGCTCCATCATCACCATGGTTGAGAAGACTTCACGGGTTGCATTGATGATATATTCGGAGAGCTGCTGTTCAGAAAACTTGAGACTATCCGCAATATCGGCATTCAAACTCATAAAAGTGCTCCAAGCTTTTCATTCAGCTGCTCAGGCGTGAACGGCTTCTTGATACTATCCTTGGCACCGCTGGCAATGGCATCGGCTATTACATCCTCACCACCTTCAGTGGTAATCATAACGATCGGCATGGAAAAACCGTTGGCACGTACTGCCTTAACAAACTCAAGGCCATCCATGTTTGGCATATTGATATCTGAAAGAATTAAATCAATAGTCTTTCCTGAAGTCTGCAGTACATTCAAACCTTCAATGCCATCACCGCCTTCCAGAATATCATCAACCGGCAGACCGGCCTGACGGAGTGAACGAGAAATGATTTTTCTCATAGTAGATGAATCGTCAACGATCAGAATGTTTGCCATACTGTCCTCCCTGTTCGCCCTAGGGCGTAAATTGAATAGTGTTTCATGATTTCAGCGGTACGTATATCTAACACAAGTCATATTCAAATTTCAAACCCTGAATTTCCCCATCAAACGCTGTAACTCATCGGCCAATCGCGCCAGTTCCATGGCCAAGCTTGCCGAACCTTGAGCCTTGTCGCTACTTTCCTGTACCACATCAGTAATCTGACGAATACTCTGGCTAATGGAATTTGTGGTTGAGCTCTGTTCTTCGGCTGCAGTAGCAATCTGACTCATCTGTTGAGTAACATTCTGGATTTCGCTGGTAATCACTCCAAGAGCCTCGCCGGAACGACTTGCTTCACGGGTACCATTTTCCACTTCGGCCACCCCATTTTCAATGGCTCTTACTGCTCCACCAGTCTCCTGCTGGATCATACGAATCATGTCGCCAATTTCTTTGGTTGCCTTGGTAGTACGTTCAGAAAGAGCCCGAACTTCATCGGCGACCACCGCAAATCCACGCCCTTGCTCACCGGCACGAGCTGCCTCTATAGCAGCATTTAGAGCCAGCATGTTCGTCTGATCAGCGATATCTTCAATAGTACCGACAATAGTACCGATCTGATTTGATTTAGAACCCAGTTCCTCAACATTAGCTGCAGCTTCGCGAACCCGCTCTGCGATACGCTGCATCCCTGCAATGGTTTCATGAATGACTCGTACACCAGTCTCAGTAGCCTGATCAGCCTCTGAGGCACTGGCTGCTGAGCGGGTGCAGGAACTTGCAATTTCAAAAGCAGTCGCAGACATTTCTTCAGCAGCAACAGCCACTGAAGCTGCCTGACCAGCCATCTCCTCAGAGCTTGCTACCATCGCCGATGAATTAAACTGAACACTCTCTGCAACCTTGGAAACCTGTCGGGCATTGGCAGCAACCTGTCCTATAATAACAGCCAGATTTTCTACAAAAGTATTGAACCAACGAGCTGTTTCACCAATTTCATCCTTACTTGACACTTCAATTCGCTTGGTCAGATCACCCTCGCCAGATGCGATATCCTTCAGGCGCTCCGTCATGCTGGAAATGGATTTAAGAACCGGCAACAAAATAAAGAGCAACAACAAAACCTGGCCGACAGCAGAACCAACCAGCACTGCCAACATGATTGCCTTCCCTTTTGACATGGTACTATCGAGTTCCGCACTGGCCTTCTTATGTAATTCAGCAGCGATTTTAGGAATATATGTTTCAAGCTGAGGTTGGAACTCATTAATAACATCCCGTAACTCTTCCCGCCCTTCAACCACATCTCCACCGCTTTTAAAGTTTGCTACCAACCCTTTAAACTGCTCAACATAGGTTTTACCCAATTGTTGGGCTTTGGCACTATGCTCCTTTATTTTTTTGTCTGAATTAACCTTATCCAACCCTTCGAGGACCTTATAAACGTCACCCACCTCTTTCTCAACGCGAGCAGTCCACTTATCATCCTTGCGTGTAAAGAACTCACCCTCATATTCCCGAGCCTTCAACATATGAATTGATCCCTGCATGGCGGCATGCTGAATCTGGGTAATCCGATCCATCTGGTCTAACGAGGAGCTGATCTTGATGAAGGTAAACAGCATCAATCCGGTTACCAGTACAGCAACGCCCAGAAGGAAAACGATCAGCGCCGTCATTTTCTGCTTGATGGTAAAATTCATCGCAGTTCTACCCCTTTAATCAAAACTATGTTTACCAAAATAAATTAGTAGCATAAAAAGATGGCAAGTCAATCGTAAAAAGACAGAAACGGAGACAATCATTTAATGAAAATTCCACTGGGGGTCAGCAGCTGCCTGCTGGGCGAAAAAGTCCGCTTTGATGGCGGGCATAAGCAACACCACTACATCACCGACCAACTGTCCTGTTACTTTCAGTTTATTTCAGTCTGCCCGGAAGTAGAGTGTGGTCTGTCGGTTCCCCGGGAGGCAATGCATCTTGTTGGCAATCCTCTGGAACCGAGACTGGTCACTATCAAGTCCGGGCGGGATCTGACCGAACAGATGCGGCAATGGTGTCATCGTCGTATACAAGAGTTGGGCCTGTTGCAATTACGAGGTTTTATTTTCAAGAAAAATTCCCCCAGTTCGGGCCTGTTCCGGGTCAAAGTATATCAAAGAAATGGTCCACCGCTTACTACGGGCAGCGGACTGTTTGCCAAAGCTCTTACAGTAACTTACCCTCTATTACCTGCTGAAGAGGAAGGCCGCCTTGCCGATACAAAGCTGCGTGAAAACTTTATAGAGCGGGTATTTTGTTATGACCGCCTGCTCACCTTTTTGGCTA
>Ga0209800_10001448_pt1 | contig 24745 bp, 23 predicted proteins | sample Higcelweek8metaG_FD_187174 | JGI IMG/M metagenome (GOLD analysis project Ga0209800, IMG submission 187174) | Freshwater pond sediment microbial communities from the University of Edinburgh, under environmental carbon perturbations - High... | ecosystem: Environmental > Aquatic > Freshwater >...
CCGTACCTTCACGCACCGCTGGTCTGCACTATTTTTTCCCGGCCAACATTAATCGTCTGGTGGAGGTGATCCGACAGAAAGAGACCAGTGACGAAACCTTTGAGGCACTGGTGAGATTTGCGGAAAGGAATCGAAAAGTCCCCATTGCAGTCAACGATTTTCCGGGATTTGCCATCAATCCGGTATTCATCTCCAGTTATATGGTGCTCAACTCATTTTATGGCGATGTTTACAATGCTGCAACGCTGGATCACGTTTCAAAACTGGCATTGGGCGTTCGTTACGGCATAATGTGGGTACTGAATGGTTCCGGCCTGGGCACCGCCTACCACGCTGCTGTTTCAATGAATGAGTATCTGGCAGGCAGCGATATAGGGTATCCTCAAGTGCCTATGCCGCTTAAGACTCAGTTTGAAAGCGGTAATGCCTGGAATCTTGAAGACGGGTCGGTGGTGGAGGATTCAGCATTGATCGATGTTGTAAAGGAGAGACTGCTGGGATCCATTTTCTGCATTTCCACTCATCTGATAGAAAAAAAGGTGGTGTCAATCAAAGATCTGGAATTGGGCGTCTGCACCTCACTGGCCTGGCCGGTAGGACCCTTTGGCATGATGAACAAACTGGGAATGGAAGAGGCGACAAGGCTTGTGAAACTTGCAGTGGGAAATGGTATATTCAAGATGCCAAAAACCTTTGTCGGTGACGTACCATCCCCCTGGGATCTATAACAAACATATTTAAAGATAAGAATATACTAAACATCAAAAAGTAACAAAAAAGGAAACTGATTATGTTAAGCAAAGCATTTATCCCATACAAAGGTTACTACAGCACACCATTCTCCCGCTGGCAGGGCAGCCTGGCAAACGAAAACTCCATTACGCTTGGTGCAGAGACATCAAAACGATGGCTCGCCGAAAAAAAATGGGACCCCAAAATGTTTGATTATGTCATTCTGGGTGTCACTGTGGGACAGCCCAAACTTTTCTACGGAGGACCATGGAGTGCCGCGATGATCGGTGCTGATGCAAGCCCGGGCCTGCTCGTAAGTCAGGCATGCTCCACTGCCACCATCGGTATTTACCAGGCTGCCATGGGAATTGAAACCGGATTCTGCAAAAATGCCTATACTCTGTTCACTGATCGCTGCTCCAACGGACCTCACACCATCTGGCCCAACCCCCAGGGACCTGGCGGCCAGGTTGTTTCAGAGGACTGGATGATGCAGCACTTCAGTTATGACCCATGGGGTAAAACCGCAATGATTCAGACCGCTGAAAATGTGGCTAAATTGGGTGGAGTTACCCGGGAAGCATGTGATGCACTGGCACTATTGCGTTACGAACAGTACGCAGATGCACTGGCTAATGATCGAGCCTTTCAAAAACGTTATATGTTTCCTGTGGAAGTAAAAGTATCCAAGAAAAAGACCATAACCATCGATGCAGACGAAGGAGTCATGGAGACCACTGCCGATGGTCTGGCAGGCCTGAAACCGGTGCTGCCCGACGGAGCCCATACTTTTGGTGCCCAGACCCATCCAGGTGACGGCAATTGTGCACTGGTGGTGACCACTCAGGAGAAAGCCAAAGAGCTGAGCAGTGATCCTTCAGTCAAAATTCAGATAATTGATTATGGTTTCTCCAGGGCCAAGAAGGCTCACATGGCTATGGCGCCAGTTCCTGCTGCCCAGATGGCTCTTGACAATGCCGGATTGAAGATTACGGATATCTCTGTCATTAAGACCCACAACCCCTTTGCCGCCAATGATATCTACATGGCCAACGAATTGAAACTTGAGTTAAAAAGCTTCAATAATTACGGAAGCTCATTGGTTTTCGGCCATCCCCAGGCACCTACTGCCGGACGTCTGATCATTGAAGGCATTGAGGAAACTGTTATGAAGGGTGGCGGTTATATGATGTTCACAGGTTGCGCAGCCGGTGATACAGGTGCAGCAATAATACTTAAGGTAAGCTGCTAATTCTCAGCGTTTAAATGTAGAGAAAGCAAAAATGGCATCCTTCATACAAGGACTTTATTTTCACCAGAGTTTGATTCCTATCTGGGGCGTCTGATGGAGGATGTCAAAAACCGGCAGAAAGATATTCAAGCAGAGCCTCTCTCTGCTTCATGGTTTGAAACTTGTCTGTCCGATCAATTTCAGATTCGACGAAATTCAGGTTTAACGAGAGATATCGCATAAAAGATTAAAAAGGAGAATCGTATGGCGCAAATACTTGCTGACCGCAGGGATATAAGTTTCGTACTTCATGAAATGTTTGAAGTTGGCAATCTGAGCAATCATGATAAATATAAAGAGTTTCCACCCAAGGTTATGGATCTGGTAGTTAACGAGGCCAAAAATCTGGCAGTGAAGGAGATCTATCCGACCTGGAAGGTTGGAGATGAGATGGGCTGCAAGTATGAAAACGGTATGGTCACCACTCCGGAAGGATTTAAACACGCTTGGGACCTCCTTGTTGAAGGTGAATGGCTGGCCATGGATCGTAACACCGAATACGGTGGACAGGGGATGCCGGAGACCCTTGCCATGGCGGCCCGGGAATACCTCACCGCAAGTAATATGTCCCTGATGATGCTGGGTGTCCTGACCCATGGTACCGGTAAAATCATTGAAATTTTTGGTACTAAGGAGCAAAAAGAGCTCTACCTTGAAAAAGTATATACAGGTAAATGGGGAGCGACCATGCTGCTCACCGAAGCAGATGCAGGTTCCGATCTCTCTGTGTTGAACACAACCGCCACCAGAAATCCAGATGGAACCTATAACATCGTGGGTAACAAAATATTTATCACCGGAGGAGATACGGACCTTGCGGACAACATCATCCACCCGGTACTGGCCCGGATTGAAGGTGCTCCTGCTGGCAGTAAAGGCATCTCCCTATTTCTGGTGCCCAAATTCATGGTCAATCCAGATGGCACCCTGGGTGAACGTAACGATATCGTTTGCACCGGTATTGAAGAAAAGATGGGACTTCACGGCAGCCCCACCTGCTCCATGGCCATGGGCAGCAAAGGCGCATGCACCGGAACCCTTTTAGGAGAAGAGAATAAAGGACTGGCCTGCATGTTTTACATGATGAACGAGGCTCGTCTTCTCACAGGCACTCAAGGACTGGCCTGCGCTTCGGCATCTTATCTGCATGCCCTGCAGTATGCACGGACACGTCTTCAAGGTTCAATGATCGGCTCCAAGGATAAAAAACCGGTCACTATTATATCACACCCGGATGTCAGAAGAATGTTGCTCAACATGAAAATGTATGTTGAGGGAATGCGAAGCCTGCACTACTTTATCTCCAGCCGTGAGGATCAGAAACATTTTCTCGAAGAGAGCAGTGAAAAGGAAAAATACCAGAACCTCATTGATATCTTGATCCCAATTGCCAAGGGTTATGTAACGGATCGGGCCGTGGATGTCTGCAACCTTGGCATCCAGGTATTTGGCGGGTACGGCTTTACCAAAGAATATCCAGTAGAACAGCTCCTGAGGGATGTACGCATTACATCCATTTACGAAGGTACCAATGGTATTCAGGCAATGGATCTGCTCGGACGAAAACTGACCATGAAAAACGGACAGCTTTTAACCGATCTCATCAGCGAAATTGAAATAACGCTTGACAAGGCCAAAGGGATAGCTCAAACCAAAGCGCTGTCTGAAAAAGTCGGAGTCGTAATGGCACAGTGGCACAAATCAGCACTGCACATGCTTGAACTCTCAAAAGGGCAAGAGGTTCTCAATGCATATGCCCATGCCTGTCCGTTTATGGATGTCACAGGAGATCTGGTGATGGCATGGATGCTTTTATGGCGGGCTGTTGTGGCTGTTCAGAAACTTGAAAGTGGTGCCAATAAAAAAGACATTGCTTTTTATGAAGGTCAACTTAAATCTGCTGAAAACTTTATCGGTACGATATTGCCAGTAACGTCGGGAAGGATAACAGCAATTCTCGAACCCTGCAATGCCGCTGTTGAGATTACAGAAGAGGGATTTGGTGGGAAATAGACCTTTAGCAAAATTCCATCTGTTTTGCACGACCATTTAACCATGTAAGAACAACCTGTCACGATTAATGAGTGGATGCTCTGATCAATACAAAAAAAGGAACAAAATGAAAACAGAACAAAAACGGTGGGTTTATTTGGTATGTGGTACCATCATCAACATTATTATCGGCCAAACCTATGCATGGAGTGTATTCGTCAATCCCTTGGCCCAGCATTTCAACTGGACAGCGGCGGAAGTATCCATTGCGTTTGCCATTTTTCATACTGTTTCCTGCATTCCTATCATCATTGCCGGAAAATTGCAGGACTATGTCCAACCTAAATACATTATCCTGTTCGGTAGCATTATGTACGGTGTAGGCATGCTGGGTGTTGGATATGTGAAAACCCTTGGGCAATTGTATTTTTTTTATGGGTGGTTGGGTGGTATTGCCATGGGAACCATCTATTCCGGTGTGGTGCCCAATTTGGTGCGTTTTTTTCCGGATCGCCGGGGCCTGGCTTCCGGAATACTGGCTGCTGGCGTAGGTACCGGGGCTCTGCTTTGGGCGCCGGTGGCTGCTTTGATGATAAAGAACTACAGTGTGTTACCTACATTCAAGATGCTGGGAGCGCTATATTTGGTGTTGCTATGCCTGCTTTCATTGATACTGAAGACAGCCCCGGTCAATTTTACGCCCGAAGGCTGGAAACCATCAGAAGCGGAACAGAAGAATCTGAACGTTCCAGAGAAGGACTGGCGTGGCATGCTGCTGGATCCTTTGTACTATTGCCTGGCAGCTGTTTATGTGACTGGCGGGATCGCAGGGTTGATGATCGTGGCCCATGCCTCTCCTATTTTACAGTCAGTTGGTCAATATTCGGCCGTGGCCGCTGGTTCCTGGGTAGGGGTTCTGGCTATTTTCAATTCCGGGGGACGCGTAGGCTGGGGTTTTGTCTCGGATAAGATAGGGCGTATGCTGTCTATCCTCATCATTTACACCATCTTGGGTGTGGGAATGCTTTGGTTGGCTTTATCTCCATTTGCTGTAGTAATCCCCGTGCTTATTGTAGGATCCTGTTTTGGCGGTTTCATGGGAATGATTGCCTCTATTACGGCTGATGCCTTTGGTCCCAAACATCTGGCCGTAAATTTTGGTGTGATGTTTTTACCTTTTGGCGTAGCCGCCTTTATCGGTCCTAGACTGGCAGCGGTGATCAAAGTTGGTACCGGAAATTATTCCCGGGCTTTTTTAATCGCCAGTATTCTCAGTTTTCTGGGCATCGGTTTTGCCTTAGTCGCCCAAAAACTTCTTCAGCGCAAAAAAGAAGTTGTAATAGAAACTGACACTAGAAAACTTCAACAAAAAGCAGTTGCTCAATAAGATTCATGAATACCTCCCGCCGTTTTTGTTTCGGACAGGGACCCATGGAAACGGATATATGCCGTTTCCATGGGTTGTTATGTGACTTTGATGCCCATCATTTTTGTAAAAAATAGCACAAAAAAAGACGGCATCATTCATATTACCCCCCAAAGTAGTTAACACTTTTTTGAGAAAGATTCCCGAGCAATAAAGACATACTGTGGAAAAATGTCAAATAACGGGCTTGATCATATCTTCGGCCAGCGCAGCATTATAGGACACGTGATTACTGATGATCATTGCAAATGTGGCCCATCTTATGACCAAGGCCCAAATAACTAATGAAGGGGGGCCTGAATTTCACTAATAAAGATCCATAATTACAAGTATTTAAGAAGACTTTCATATAAAAAATATAACAGGAACGATGATTAAAACCACAACATTCGAGGTAAAAGATGAATTCAGTCTACAATGAGGTGAGCATCAGAAAGTTAAAACCAGAGGATGTGGATGCGATCAGTGAAATTTATACCCTCATCACCAAAAAATATGCAAAGGATGAGTTTAAAGGTCTGGTAGAGGAATATGCCCTGAACAGTGAGCATGAAGCACTCTTTGTGGCAGACCTCAATGGTGTGGCCATAGGATTTATGATCAGCTATATTATCACCCTTGGCTTTGGAGCAGAAAAAAATGCCTATATAGTCACACTTGGCATTCACCCTCAATATATGGGCCAGGGGATTGGCGCAAAAATGGCAAGAGAGATCTTTGAATTCTATAAATCCAAAGGCATCAAAAGAGTTTATACCTCCACAGAGTGGGATTCCACTGATATGATCTCTTTCTTTAAAATCATGAATTTTGAAAGGAGTAAGTTCATAAATCTCAAAAAAAATCTGGCTCCACTGATTGAGGATGGCCAAATGATATAAGTGTAAACTTTTTTTTGTAGAAATATAGTACAGGGCACAGCACGCTGTTCCCCTACACACGTATAACACGAAGGGGCAAGATGAGGCTTACCCTTAAAAAATGGAAAAAGGCTACACTCAAACGATATAAACCTTAATCCAATTTTGGACGGCGTGACTCTATAACCGGATATATGGATATCAGTCTGATTTAATAAACCCTGTTTTTATTGATTGATGTTCAATGAATCTCAAGAAAATTGAGCTAAGCGAGAGAGTTGATTTGGAATTCTCAACTCTTTCTTGACACGTGCTGTACTTTTAATGTATTCCTCACAGCATAGAAAGTTGAAGAATTACTAAGGGGAAGGTTGAAAAATGTCAAAGGAGATAACTGATACTGATGAAAAAAATACAACTAATAGTGTAAACGGATCAGTAATTAAAATGGAACTCCCTCACTCCAAGGTCAAGTTTGAAATATATGGTGAGGAGATGATCGAAAAGATGGTCAAGCTCAGTGGCAACAGCGGCAGGGTTTACCTTCCTCCTGACTGGGTTGGCCGTCGTGTCAAGATAATCAGAATAGACTGAAATCAGCCAAGGGGAAAAATGGAGCCAATTGAAAAAAAAATTATTGTCAGGAAGCTGCAGATAAAAGATGCCTATGCAATTAGCGAAATATACAGCCTTATAACTCAGACACCCTTGAATATAGATTTCAAGAAGGTCGTTGAAGAGCATGTTTTAAAAGAGGATCATGAAGCCCATTTTGTCGCAGAGTACGACGGCGAAGTCGTTGGATTTATGCTGAGCTATTTTCTCCCGTTAGGATTTGGAGCTAAAAAAAGTGCCTACATTGCCACTATGGGGGTAAATCCCAAATATATGGGAAAAGAGATCGGGGCAAAAATGACCAGAGATATTTTTAAATTTTATGCATCACAAGGGATCACTGGTGTTTACACCTCTGTTAGGTGGGATTCCACTGATCTTTTATCATTTTGTAAAACCATGGGGTTTGAGCGAAGTGAGTATATCAATCTCAAAAAAAACCTATAGATTTTCATGAATCAAGTTTGTATTGAATTTGTTTTGCAAATCAGCTCCATTCTATTCCAATCAATTTATGAGTGTAAGCAACACCTGAGCCAAATTGAAAATCAATCTTTGAATCAAGCAAATCAATCCTATATATTGTGTTGATAACTCAGACAAGGTGCAATAGCAGAAGGTACTGAAGTGATTGGTCTCTCTATTGATATAACTGGTACGGCCGAAGCAAGGTATTGGTTCTTGGCCACAACGCAACATGCTTTAGCTCCATTCCAGTGTTTTTCCAAACTTAACGTATGTTCTTGCCGTTCTCCATTATTTGACCATCTTTGTCTTTGCTATTTCTAAAGATACTGTCTGTTTCGGGAATTTCTTTTCCGGTTGTTGGGATCTTTTTTCTGATCTCCATCACAAGAGAGCAACCAGCAGTATCTCCAGCCTGAATCTAAATAGAGAGCCTCTTTGAGGCAGAGTCTAATCACATTTAAAACCACCCCCATTACAGCAATTGCCTGAACTGCAATGGGTGGAGGGTGCATCACCAGACGATCCAGAGCCTTCTCCACCAGAAGAGCAGCAGCTTCCCCCTTCAGATGAACAGCTGCATCTCTTCTGTCCCGTCATAATTCTCTTCAGACCTATGGCACAATATAGTACCGCACAACCGACAATAATAGTAACCAGTAATGATTCCATGATATCTCTTCCTTCTTCTGTATAACAGCCATACCCTGACAGAGCACAACGAATATTGAAACGTAGGGGGGCCCTCGCAAGGGCAGGCCTGCCCCTACAGTTTCATATGAAAAACTGCCAAAGCAACTGATATAAAAATCCCAACAAAATAACGGAGATCCTGATACTGGAAAACTGTTCAGAATCCCAGTAAAGATCCAGCCTGATATATAACAACCGAAAGTGTGAATGCAAATCCTGTGTTGAACACAACCGAAAAGAGAGCCCATTTCCAGGAGCCAGATTCACGTGCAAGACATACCACAGAGACAAAACATGGCGCGTAAAACATGGTAAAGAGAATAAGACTCAAAGCTGTAAGAGGTCTGAAGTCAGGTGATTTTGAGAGGCGTTGGGCAAGAGTGTTGCTCTCTTCAGACTCAACGTCACCCAATGAGTACGCCGTGCCAAGGGTTGAAACGACCACCTCTTTTGCAGCAAATCCACCCACAAGGGCAATATTGGTACGCCAATCAAATCCTGCAAACATGGTCACTCCCTCTATTGAAGAGCCTATCTGGCCAGCAATGGAGTTTTTGAGAGCAACCTTTGCCTGCTCCATATCAACGCTATTTAGTCTGGCCTGCACAATCTCGTCTGTCATATCCGAGTTAGATACTCTCTCTGACTCAGAGAAACTCTTTGCGCTGGATATCTTTATATTTTCTCTCAGCTGTTCAAAGTGGTTCAACTGGGCATCATTGAGCCCTGGAAATGTCATCATTGCCCACAAAACTACAGAGATACCAAGAATCACAGTACCAGCCTTCTTGATATACTGCCAGGTTCTCTCCCATGTATGAATCACCACGCTTTTAACTGTAGGGAGACGATAAGGTGGCAGCTCCATGACAAATGGGGTTGATTCACCTTTGATGATAGTTGAACGAAACAGTTTTGCGGCAAGAAGAGCACCGGCCCAGGAGGTTATTGTGATCAAAAACATTATCAGCGCTTTGTGCTCTTCAAAGAATGCGGCAATCAGCAGCATGAAGACTGGCAGTTTCGCGCCACAGTTCATGAATGGAACTGTGAGCAGCGTTGCGAGCCGCTCTTTAGGAGATTTAAGAGTTCTGGTTGCCATGATGCCGGGAACTGCACAGCCGCCAGCAATTCCTCCTGATATGATAAAGGGCATGACAGAGCTGCCATGAAGCCCAAAAATCCTGAAAACCCTGTCCAGCATAAATGCAACTCGTGCCAGATATCCCGAGTCCTCCAGAATGGCAATAAAGAAGAACATGAACATTATCAGAGGGACAAAGCCAAGTACCCCACCCACACCATCAATTATACCCGAAAGGATGAGAGATTTAAGCTCTCCGTCAGCCATGGAAGCATCAATCGAAGAGCCAAGCAGACTGAACAGAGTTTCAATCCATGAGACTGGCAGAGCACTGTAGTTGAATGTAAAATAGTATAACGCATAGAGAACGGCAACCATTATCATGGGACCAAGCAGTCTGTGTGTCAGAACTTTATCTATTCTGTCAGAAATCTGGAGCCTGTCTCTGTCATAGTGGTGGGTAATGATCCCCTGTTTCAGAAGAGAGCTTATGTAACCGTACCTGTGATCTGCTATTACAGCCTCAGGATATGTTCCTGAGGTCTGTTTCAGATGATCTGTCACCAGAGTGACTATCTGAGATATCTTCTTAATAAACAGTGTGTCACACCGCTCAGATATCTGCTGCACAGTAGTACAGGAGTCAGGATCACACTGACACGTATCACATGGCAGAACCCGCTCCAGCAGCTGGCCGTGCTGTTGAGCAAGCTTCACAATCTGTTCGTCATTTTCCAGAAACTTCAATGCTGTCCAGCGGGCTGGATATCTATCTGTCAGAAAGCTGTGGTCACATATAATCTTTTCAATCTTTATAAGCGCATCATCAATGTCATTGCCATAGGATATTCTTATAAGTGACAAATCTGCCTGCCGATCTGAATCATGCCCAAGTCTTCTGGAGATGGTTTCAACAAGTTCAGCAGCCCCCTTTTTTCCATTTTTTGCAATAGTTGGAACCACAGGAACACCAAGTAGAGCAGACAGCTTCTCAATATCAATGGATATCCCTCGTTTTTGAGCCACATCCATCATGTTAAGGGCAATGAATACAGGAAGCCCCATCTCCATGAACTGCAATGAGAGATAGAGATTCCTTTGCAGATTGGATGCATCCACAACATTTACTACCATATCAGGTTTTTCCAGGGCAAGGAAGTCTCGTGCAACCACCTCTTCAAGAGAGTAAGCGGTCAGAGAGTAAGTACCTGGAAGATCTACAATATTGAAGGATTTACCATTGAATGTAAAGGTTCCACACTTTTTTTCAACAGTGACACCAGGGTAATTGCCCACATGCTGATGTGCACCTGTGAGGGCGTTGAACAGAGTTGTCTTACCGGAGTTCGGATTTCCGGCAAGTGCTATGGTTGCCTCCATTATTTCACCTCAGCAACCATAACAGGTGAGTTTCTCTCTTCCCTGTTACGGTCTGATTTTATCGTTGTGATGGCAATATCTGCACCTATCTTTGCCATAGCATGATCTGGCTCTACCTCCACCATTATATAGTCTGCTTCGTTGTTCCTGAGCGTCAGGGTAAATCCCATGATTCTTAAGGCAACCGGATCATAAAGTGGCGCTCTGCCCTGAATGGCTATTTCAGACCCGGGGACAATTCCCATATCCCTGATCCGTCTACCCATCTCTCCAGTTGCATTAACTGCCCTGATAATGCCTTTTTGATTGTCTTTCATATGGCGCAAACTGATCTGATTCATATAATTCACCCTTGATTTGCATAGATTGTTTAGTTTGATTGCTGCTTACTTGTAATCTTGCTGATAATTTCTATTTTTATATAAACTTCATAATTTTTATATAACAAATAAAAACTTGAGCAGTATTTATTCTATAGATATTATTAAATTAGATAAGTCAAACTTTATTATAAGTCAAGATAAATTTAATGATTTAATAAAATGCCATGTTGACTCAAAAGCAATGTTTATGTAATTATAGAATTTTCAAAAAGAGTAAACTTCTTACAGAAGAAGCTGATACGATAATAGATGAAGCGATGGATTTAACATACACAACAGAATTGGCGGGAATAATGGAACTTACAGAAAGCCTTGAGGACTATCTTGAAATTATCCTGAAGCTGCAAGAGACCAATCGAGTAGCAAGATCAAAGGATATTGCAGAAAATTTAGGTATTCAGAGGGGGTCTGTGACCAGTATGCTCAAAAACCTTGCTGAAAAGGGGCTGATCAACTACGAACCCTATGGATACATCACACTGACAGGTCAGGGAAAAAAAGTTGCTCTTGAGATCACCCGACGACATGCCATATTAAAAGATTTCCTCACAAGGGTAGTACAGATTGAATCTGAAAAAGCTGATCTCATGGCCTGCCGGATGGAACACAACATAGATCGTGAATCTATTGACAAATTAGTTAAATTTGTTAAATTCATTGATAACTGCCCCAGAACAGGAGAGGATTGGATTGACTCTTTTGTCTCATTCTGCTCCTCAGGGCCAAAAGATTTTGAAGGATGTCTGAAATGCCTGAAGTTGTGTGAAGGCCGTCATAATATGAACAGGCAAGATTGACCACCCAGGGACATCAGTTACTGTCAGATTGAACCCCTTACGCAACATGGTCGATCTACTCTGAATCCAGACCAGCCTCTGTCTATCTACCAAACGGTCATGCCATGATGAGCATAACAAAAATTGGAATGTAGAGTTCCCTGTGGGTGCCCCGGAAGGGGCAGGCACAGAGGGAAAGCCCTTACAGTTTCACATAAACCTGCACGGCAAATTTTCCTGCCACAAATAAAAAGTGAACGTTTCATAGTTAAAGCCGTTTAAGAGGAGTTTTCATACGAAAGTCTCGGTAATGGTCTGTTTTAAAAAATTGAAAGGAATATAAAAATGAAAAAATATCTGATAATTGGCAACGGAATTGCTGGTACAACAGCAGCAGAACAGATACGAAAACATGATGCTGAGGGGCAGATCTCTATAGTTACCAAAGAGCCTCTTCCGTTGTACAGCCGTATCAGACTTCCGGACTACATTTGTGGTAAGATTAATGAAAAAGAGCTTATTATTAAAGATCAGGAGTGGCATGACAAAAACAATATTCAACTGATAACTGGTGTTGAAATTGGCAGGCTTGATTATGAGGGGAAAAAAGTATGTGCAAAAAACGGGGATACTTTTGAATTTGACTCACTGCTTCTGGCTCTTGGCAGCAGATCATTTATTCCTCCGGTAAAGGGGGCAGATAAAAAAGGTGTGATGGCTCTAAGAACGGCAGAGGATGCCAAAGCTCTTATAGAGATGAGCAGTCAGACGAAAGAGATGGTTGTTATTGGAGGAGGGCTTCTTGGGCTTGAAGCTGCTGCTGCGCTGATTCAAAAAGGTATAAAGGTTACTATTATTGAATTTTTCGGCAGATTGCTTCCACGTCAGTTAGATTATCAGGGGGCAGAACTTCTTCAAAAGCTGCTGGAAAATATGGGATTTATCTTCAGGCTCGGTGAGGTGACAGAAGAGATCATTGGAAAAAGATCGGAACAGGAAGAGAAGCTAAGATCAATTTTCCGACAGTTAACATTAAATTCAATCGTGGATAGTGTCAAACTCAAATCTGGAGAGGTTATTAAAGCAGATGCTATCCTCTTTTCTGCTGGTGTAAGGCCGAACTTATCATTGGTCGGCAAAAAGGCGCCACGTCCAGATCTGTCGTTAATGTTTGGTGCTGAAGCTGCCAAATTACAAGGTGTAAAGTCACAGAAAGAGACTCTGGAGATAAAAACAGATAAAGGCATTCTGGTAGATGAACGTATGGAGACGTCGGTAAAGTCAGTATATGCCGCAGGAGATGTGGCAGAGTATCAGGGTATTAATTTCTGCATATGGCCAGAGGCAATGGAACAGGGCCGGGTGGCTGGAATAAACATGGCTGGTGGAAGTGCAGTCTATAAGAATATCCCCCCTTCAAATATGCTTAAAGTTGCTGGCATAGCACTTGCATCCGCAGGAGAGATAGATGTTGACGGCAAGATGGAGGCAGATATCATATCCACTGAATCTGTTTACAGAAAGATCGTCAAAGACCACAGTGGAAAGACAGTGGGCTGTATAATGATCGGTGATACAGCAGATTTCAATAAAATTCTTCAGCAGATAAAAGGAGTGTAACAGACAGATGGCTACATTGAAAGGAAGCGAGACAGAAAAAAACATCTTAAAAGCCTTTGCAGGCGAATCTCAGGCCAGAAACCGCTACAGCTACTTTGCCAGCAAGGCAAAAAATGAAGGTTTTGTTCAGATGGCAGAGATTTTTGAAGAGACAGCCAACCAGGAAAAAGAGCACGCAAAGCGGCTGTTCAAATTTCTCGAAAGCGGCCAGGAGCTTGAGATCACAGCAGCTTTTCCAGCAGGAACTATTGGTGTAACCAAAGATAATCTGACCGCATCTGCCGCAGGGGAACACTACGAACACACCATAATGTACCCTGAATTTGCAGCAAAAGCACGAGAAGAGGGGTTTAACCATATTGCTGCTGTCTTTATGGCAATTGCTGTAGCAGAAAAACAGCATGAGAAGAGATTTCTGGATCTGAAGGCCAATATTGAGAATGGTACTGTGTTCAAACGCAGTTCAGCTGTTAAATGGAGATGCAGGAACTGCGGCTATCTTCATGAAGGTAAGGATGCTCCAGTAGAGTGTCCGGCATGTGCCCATCCACAGGCCCATTTTGAGCTTCTTGGAGAAAATTACTGATGCCAGAACATGGTGGTACTGATACACCATAGAGTGAGTGCCATTCAAGGCACCTGACTGCAACCATTAATAATAGATTAAGGGAGAGATTTAAATGACAGAGCAACTCGGTATTTACAAATGTGAGAAATGTGGAAACATCGTAGAAGTACTCCATGCATCCAAACCCCCAATGAGCTGCTGTAACCAGCTCATGACCATTCTGACTGAGAACAGTGTCGATGCAGCTAAGGAGAAACATGTTCCGGTCATTGAAAAGATTGAGGGGGGATATCTTGTTAAGGTGGGAAGTGTTGCCCATCCAATGGAAGAAAAACATTTCATTGAGTGGGTTGAGCTTAATGCAGATGGGATGGTTTACAGAAAATTCCTCAAACCTGGCGAGACCCCCCAGGCAATATTCCTGACTGATGCTCAGAATGTGACCGCAAGAGAGTTCTGCAATCTACACGGATTCTGGAGATCCTGATTTTATCTCTTTCTGCTCTCTTATAACTACCATGGTGGATTGCCACCATGGTAGTTATAGAGACAATATCTTGAGCCTCTATTTTCATATCTCTAAAATGTAATAATTACAAACCCCTGCCTCTGATACCCTGCCATACCCACATGTCCTGACATATCATCTAGCAGTGCAAGCCCCTGTTGGACAGCATCATCAAGGGTTCCAAGTTTCTGGGCACAGGCTCTGCACACACCCTCAACAAGGTTTACACCCAATACTCTTTTCCACAACCCATTCAGTGGGTTCTCCTCTTTTACCAGCTCAGGTATCAGCTTGACTGATGCGCCTTCAAGTATAACCTTCACCTCATCTCCCCTTGAGTGCATATCCAGCGCATTCAACAGCACATGGATAAAACAGATGGGATCTCCGTTGAATACAAACAGTGCGTTCTTTGACATCTCTTGCTCCCTCTTAAATCTTTCACTCAATGATTTCAAGATACTTCAATGATCTTCTGCCCTATCTTCTGCCCAAGTTCAAAGCACTTTCCAAGGGCATCATTATCAGGAACATACTGAACCTTAAAGCCATCATCAACTATCTGCATACCCATGGTCTGAAATTCCTGATTCAAGATCTTTACAGCCTCACCGCTCCAGCCATATGAACCAAATGCGGCAGCCAGCCTGTTCTTAGGTTTCAACCCCTTGATATAGGTCATCACATCCGCAATCACTGGAAAAATTCCATTGTTAAGGGTGGGAGAGCCAACAATAAGCGCCCTGGCATCCAGAACTTCAGTCATAATATCACTTCTATGACATTTGCGTGTATTCATAAGTCTGACCTTAACCCCCATGGACTCAACACCTTTTGCAATCTCTCTTGCCATTTTTGCTGTGCTGTGCCACATGGTGTCAAAGATAATAACTGCCTTTTTAAGTAGCTCCTGACGGCTCCACCTGTCATAGGCATCAATAATTTTTCCGGGGTTATCACGCCAGATAATTCCATGATCAGGACATATCATACTGATCTCAAGACCAGAAGCAGAGACACTTTTCAGCAGATCCTGAACTCTTGAGGAGTAGTTCAGCAGAATATTGGCATAATATTTTGCAGCGTGATCCATAACAACATCGCCTATTTCATCATCAAAGGCACAATCTCCAGCATAGTGCTGGCCAAAGGCATCACTTGAAAAGAGGATTTTCTCCTCTTTCACATAGGTAAACATGCTGTCCGGCCAGTGGAGCATCTTTGTCTCAAGAAAGAGAAGAGTGCGTTTTCCAATGGCAAGCTCTTCACCATTTTCTACACTTTTCAGGTTCAAATCACTGGAAAAATGGCATTTAAGATTTTTCAGCCCCATTTTTGAACATAAGACAGTTTTGTCCTCTCCGATCCTCTGCATCACGGCAGGAAGCGCTCCTGAATGGTCCATCTCTGTGTGGTTACTTACCACTATATCAATTTCTGATGGGTCTATAATCTTGCTTATATTGTCTATAAGCTCATCAGCAAACTCCCTTTTCACTGTATCTATCAGCACATTTTTCTTGTCTAATATCAGAAATGCGTTGTAAGATGTACCTTCATAGGTAGAATATCCATGAAAATCACGGATATCCCAGTCACGGCATCCAACAGAATAGATACCATCAGCAATCTCAACAGGTTTAAACATGCTAAACTCTCCTTAAATTTTTCAAATAATTAATATTGATCTGACTCCATCTCTTTTTTAACTTCATTATAGCCAATACATTGTTTTTTCTGGCTTTTAAAAATGGGTCAGAATTATATATGCCAGTTTCCTGCCACTGTTAGCATGTGAATCTGAAATTTTTCATCCACACCATTCAGTTCTCATGATTTACCTTTTCTGTTTTACCGTTTCTATTATGGCATATTTCTTGATACTCTGTTAACCATTAAAATGGTCTGATCATAAACTGCTACAGATCAGCTGATCACAGAAGCACTTCAAACCTCACTATTTTTAAGGAGAACTCAAAATGAAAATCAACATTGATAAAAACCTTGTGGAATTTACACCTGAAACAGCAGATGAAAAAGCCAAATTAGAGGCACTATGGAAAACAGTTGTTGATTGTGTGAGATTCAACAAAAAACTTGTTCCTGTCGGGCAGTACGTTCCTGCAAAAGATAGCTTTGCAAGATTTGCCATTGAGGGTCTTGAGAGTGGATCTACAGCATCACAGGAGATATATGCTGAAATATATGCAGATATAGAGTGCCGATGCTACTGCCAGACCTGCAATAAGTATGTTGAGCTTAAAAAAGGAGACAGGATACCACCCTGCTGCGGAAAACTTATGGAAGTGCTGGATTGATGGCTTAGGCTATTTAATGCAACAATATATCTGCCTCTCAAAGATATGAATAGATCAGTGCGCTTTGAGCTTGGAAATCATAGGAAATTATTTTTCGCAAATAGCCCTAAATATAGACTGGATTCAGATATGTATCACATCTTAAGTGAGACATATCTGTATTCAGAACCTTCATAGTCAATACACTAAGTTTTCAAATGTCAACTGTTTTAAAAAAAGGAGAAAACTCATGACAAGTTGGATTTGCGATAAGTGCGGCTACAAAATGAATGCAGAGACTCCTCCAGAGGAGTGCCCTTCATGCAAAAACAAGTGTTCCTTTGTTGATAACTCTTGTTATACGCCAGATTGCGATGGCAAAGGAGATGACCCCAGAATTGGGAACAGATAAAATGGTGACTCTCTTTGACTATTAATTTACCCCCTTGCCGGACTCCATATTCCATCTATTGATGATCTCTCTTATAGGGTATCGTACCCAATGTTTTCTGGTGATTACCGTAAGCAGACTGTAAAACAGAAGAACCAGACAGAGCGCCAGGTGACAAAGGTCCAGCAGAGAGACCATCAGTGGAGGATATGGAGTGCCGGAAAAATTCTTGACAACCATGAGTGCACCAGTAAGAATAAGCCCTGCAATCATGACCGCTTTTGCATAACCGGTTTTGGTAAGTTTGCGCTCTTTTCTGCCATCCAGCATATGGTCAACAGATAGATAGCAACAAAGCCCTATAAGTAGTGCTGCAAAAATATAGTGCATCGCATGGGTGACATAAAACTGCGCAAGCCACCCCAACCCAGGAATATCTGCAATATGATAGCGCTTGAATATTGGCATCTGGGCAAATCCGGTCAAAGTGAGAAAAATAAAGATTATCATGTAAATATATCTGATGATCTTTTCGCTAAGTGTCATACTATTCACCATCCTTATCTACTCTGTTATTCGTCATCTTTTTTACTCATGCGGTAAAACCTTGCTGCTGCACCAGCTACTCCTGCTACAGGCGCAAGGAGCATTGCCATGGCAAGTCTCTCTCCTGTCTGCATACTGTCTGATACTGCTGCAAGATGGGGTTTCCCCTTCCCCTTCTCTATAGCACTGTTGAGCTTATCAAAGGGAACTGGTGAGACATAGAAGGTATTGGTGCCACCATTTTCCATCTCGCCATATATATACCCATTCATACCTGCTGCAAGGTCATGGGCCTGTTTGAGGATCTCATCTCTCGGGCCAATGGTCTGGACATTTTCAGGGCAGGCCTCTATACAGGCCGGGATCTCTCCCTGCGCAATCTTGTTATAACATCTGTCGCACTTATACATCACACCATTGCCGGCAAATGCAGGTAGAATATCAAGGTAGAGCCCTACTCCTGTCTGACGCTGCGGTATCAACCATGGGCATACTGTCTGACATTTAGCCCCTCCAAGGCATATCTCTGGATCAATCCTTGAAATACCGTTATCAAGCTGAATGGCAGAGCCCCATGGGCAGAGCTTTACACATGGTGGATTTGTACAGTGCATACACCTTCTTGGGATGGTCAGCTCCCTCTCTTCTCCATCAATCTCAACAGTTGCAGATTGGATATAGAGCCAGTTGTAAGGGGTAAGTCTGTCAATAACATCAATTTTGTCTGACCAGTCCTCAGCTTTGACCCCCTTGGGATACATTCTGGGAAAGGGCTTTTCAGGTCTGGGGTACTTGTCTGCATTGGCCTCTTTGCAGCCATGGACACACGCTTCACACCCAATGCATCTGCTGATATCAATCAGGGTGGCAATAGGCTCGCCCTTTTCCAGGGCAGCGGCTGCCCGTGCCACAGAAGAGGTGGCAGCAATTGAACAGGCAGCTGTCACTGTCCCCTTGAGAAAAGATCGTCTTGTAATTGCGGGTCTCATATTTTTATAGTTCAAACTCCTTTGTTGAGATGTTCTTTTTTATCTGCTCTACGCTACAAGCCTCTACTGTCGATCTCTCCTCTTTTTTCTATATGGGAGAGCTCTTTTAAAGGCTCTTTTCAAAATCATTATAACTCATCTTTTCATAGCTCTCGGTATTCACATATTTCAAAATAGCCAGCAGTTTCTTTGCATCCACATAACCTGGCATACTGCTTAACTTATCACTGTTAGACTTAAGAAACCAGGAAGTTGGAAGTCCGCGTACACTGTATGAATCTGCTACCTTCTTTTCAACGTCAGAATCAACCTTTATGGCAACAAAGTTAGCATTCATGTAATCAATCAGGATCTTATCCTGAAAAGTTGAACCCTCCATCTGACGGCAGTAACCACACCACTCTGCGTGAAAGTATATAAAGACCTTTTTGTTCTGCTCTTTTGCCATCTCAATGCCCTTGGCATAGCTATTCCACGCAATACCTCCTGATACACCAGATGCAGAAGAGGTCAGTAACGTAGATAAGGATATAAGCACTACAGCCAGCACCACTCCAATTGAGCCTCTCCTGGTATCTCTTTTGCCTGTTATTCTATATTTTCCCATTCTATCATTTCCCTTCATTTTTAAATTTTAAATTCCAGCCAGCAGCCTGAATTTATCTGTAATTAAAAGTATGCCCAGAATAATCAGAAGCACTCCAGATACCTTATTCACATAGAGCACTATTTTTCTTGCCCTTTTCATGATCTCAAGAATCCTGTCAATAAAAAACGAGAGCAGAAGAAATGGAAGTGCCAGACCTGCTGAGTAGAGCATTAACAGAATAATCCCCTGAGAAACTGTCTCCTGCCCTCCTGCAACAATGAGTATGGAGCCAAGAAGAGGCCCTATACATGGACTCCACCCTGCACCAAAGGCCATTCCAATAATAAAGGTTCCCATAAGATGCATCGGTTTTTCACTCATATGTACCCGTTTCTCAAAGTTCAGCTTTTTGATGTTTATGATGCCTATGAGGTGAAGTCCAAATAGAATGACAATTGCACCACCAGCATACCGGATAAGCCATGAGAAGCTGGAGATGAAACTGCCTAGAAATGATGCTGATGCCCCCAGCAGGATAAAGATAAAAGAGAACCCTCCCACATAGGCCAAAGTTGCAAGGATCACCTTCTGGCGCCTGGCCCGGTCATCTCCTTCGGTCAGTTCATCTAATGACAATCCTGTGATAAAGCTGAAATAGGCTGGAATAAGTGGCAGAATACAGGGTGAAAAAAATGAGAGCAGACCAGCCAACAGTGCAGCAGGGTATGATACTGATTCAACAAACAATAGACTCCTCCAGAATATGGGTTGCATTGACTATAGGGATACAAAGTATTTTCCGGCAACTTTCGGAATTCTAGATACTTTAATCAGTTTTAACTTTTTTTTCAAGGTTATCCATATATGCACTGGCCAGAGAATACATCTCTTCTGTCAGAAAGTAACTGATTAATTTGTAAAAACAGAACGCATAGCTCCTGAGAGAAGGTTTAACTTTAACACAATGTCAGCAACTTTAGCAGGTGACTCCTAATTTTGTCAAAGATCAGAGATCTGATTTTTATTTTGGTGATCGGAGTGTGCGCCTCTTGAAAGTATGGTTTTCAGGAGGCGCACAACGTTTTCAGCATGACGACCACTCTCCAACTGCATATTTTCTTTTAAAATCATTGAAAGGATCTTTCTCTTACTGTATCCTCTCTCTTTTTCGAAAAACAGAGAGGATATGTAATGATCGATCAGATCAAGATGATAGCCGAACGAATAAAGTAAACCCACGATATTGAAGGCTATTCCGAAGAAGAGGCGGCAAAGGCCTGCGGAATTCCTTGCAGTGGTTGTCTGATTTTTGTTTTTTTGGAGATTTAGGAGATTTTATGTACAAAAAATATATAAGCGGAGACAGCAGTAACTATAAGGAACTTAAAAAAAACTTCAAAGTTACGGTGCCCGAAAAATTCAACTTTGCATTTGATGTAGCAGATGAATATGCCAGATCAGAACCGGATAAAACAGCTATAGTATGGTGCGATGATCATGACAGGGAACGGATTGTAAGTTTTGGAGAGCTAAAAAAAGATACAGATAAAACTGCTGTTTTTTTCAGATCTCAAGGCATAGGAAAAGGCGATCCGGTAATGCTGATACTGAAAAGGCGGTATGAATTCTGGACCGCGCTTCTTGCCCTTCACAAGGTTGGAGCTGTTGCTGTTCCGGCTACACACCTGCTTACAAAAAAAGACATCGTGTACCGGAACAACATGGCCGGAATCAAGATGATAGTGGCAGTAGCAGAAGAGAATGTAATAAAAAGCATAGAGGAATCCGAAGCAGAATCAAAAACTCTTGAAAAAAAGGCATATGTTAAAACTGGCTGCAGGGGTTACACACTCACCTCCAGGGGCTGGCTGGATTTTAATGATGAAGTTGAAGCAGCACCGGATGATTTTCAGGAACCTTCCATGGAACAGAGGCCCGAAAGTTCTGACACATCTATCCTCTACTTCACATCCGGAACAACCGGATACCCCAAAATGGTCCAGCATGACTTTGCCTACCCGCTGGGTCATATTGTCACGGCAAAATACTGGCAGAATGTAATAGAGGGGGGGCTCCACCTTACAGTTGCAGATACAGGCTGGGCAAAGGCCCTGTGGGGCAAGATCTACGGTCAGTGGCTCTGCGGGAGCGGAATCTTTGTATATGACATGGAAAACTTTGTACCTGCAACACTCCTTGAAAAAATCTCCCGCTACAGGGTTACCACCTTCTGCGCACCTCCTACAATCTATCGCTATATGCTGACGGAAGGGCTTGAAAAATATGATCTTTCAGCACTCAAGCATTGTGCGGTTGCAGGCGAACCCCTTAACCCGGAGGTCTATAATAAATTCAAACAGATGACCGGGATCAAGCTTATGGAGGGCTATGGCCAGACAGAGCTTACACTTGCTGCTGGCACCTTTACTGGCATGGAACCAAAACCCGGCTCAATGGGCATGCCCGCTCCTGGTTATGAGATGGAGGTAATAGATAACAGCGGCAACCCATGTCCTGCAGGAGAAGTTGGCCAGATTGTGATAAGGATGGAAAAACAGAAACCGGTCGGACTTTTCAAGGGATATTACAGGGATAAGGAGCTTACCCAATCGGTATACCATGACGGGACCTACTATACCGGAGACACTGCATGGATGGATGAGGAGGGGTTCCTGTGGTTTGTGGGGCGTACCGATGATGTTATCAAGAGTTCAGGCTACAGGATCGGGCCATTTGAGGTAGAAAGCGCTCTTATAGAGCATGATGCTGTTGTTGAATGCGCTGTTACCGCTGTGCCGGACAAAATGAGAGGACAGATAGTAAAGGCAACGGTTATTCTTTCAGAGCCATACAGGGACAACGCAGGCGAAGAACTTAAAAAGGAGCTGCAAAACCATGTAAAGCGTGTTACAGCACCCTACAAGTACCCGAGGATAATCGAATTTGTAGAAGAGCTTCCCAAGACAATCAGCGGCAAGATCCGCAGGGTGGAAATTCGAAAAAATGATTCAAAATGATCGGGATTATCCGATACTGTAAGCCCCAAAAGTTACCATATAACCGGCACGGCCGGAGCGAGGTATTGGCTCCTGGCCACAACAAATCATGAAAGTCTCTGTTATTATAAGCATTTGAGAAGACTTTCATATCAAGATCATAAAAACATTCACCAATCTTTGTTGCGAGTATGAGTGTGTAGAAACAATAGAGTAAGTGTATTAAGGATAGAAAAAAAGTGAAAGAGAAAACAACCATAATTCCTGAAGCTGACATCACCTCGTTCACAGCAGAAGATTTTAAACAGAAAATTTTAATGCTCATCAACAGTAGTTCTGGAGATGTTGTCCTTGATTTTAAGCGCGTTGAAAAGGTGGATTCTGTCGGGCTTGATGTGCTCCGGGCAGCTCACAATACATTGCTCCAGAAAGAAAGGGGGATGAAAATAGTAAATGTTTCTGATGATATCTATGGTCTGTTCGGTGCCATGCGGCTGCACAGATGCATTCCGGTTGAGAGAGTTGAGGCATGTGAGGAGTGTGTGGCTATATAACTTTATTCTTTAGGAGGTTTTAATGTAGAATTTAGATCATTTAAGTATGGGCAGTCAGCCATATTGTCTCCCAGATAAGTTCAGTTTCATTCATACGGTAAAATTTCTTTATGACCAGGTTATGTTGACATTTGATTCTGTATCAAGAATATTTTCACTCTCTCAGCTGCGAATCACGATCGATGATACAGTTGAGAGCATTACTTCAGTCACTTCGCGGGCATATGTTTCAAGCTCGTTTTCTTCTGGAATACGCATACCAAGAAACACCAGATTGCTTTCTCTGCTTGCCTGCATCAGGATAGAAATGAAGGGTTCATCTGGATCCGACCTGATCAGAACAACAGGTTCCGCTTCTACCCGCGCTGCTTCAAGCATCGAGATAATGTTCTGCTCAGCCCCTTTTCTGGCTTCTTCGGTGTTGAGAAGCCTTATCACCCGTATCCTTGCCCCTTCCCATTAACTGCTCCGGCTGATGATGTGGGCGAGCATGAGCATAAGCTCCGCATTGCGATCCCTGCCCCGCCACCATATATCAATCTGGCTCTGTTTTCAGAAATCATGCTCATCGGCGAAGTGCAGAAACAACACCGATTTATTGATCATGCCGTAAGTGTTCAGGAAAAACATGGAAATTATGGAGGCCACAAAGTTGAGATTGCCCATCTGAATGACTGCTGCAGCCATGATCGTAGTGACTATTACAGCAAAACGAGGTTCTGTGGGGCTTTGTCAATGGCCAAAATATCTTTACTGCGTGATCCTGCACGGAGCATAGTAAAGGAAAATATCCATCTATATTTCCATCACCGAAAATGAAGAGATATCCATTTTCCAGTATATCGCTCCGGTATCGGCACTGTTAGGATAATAATTCAGAATAAATCCGTATGCTGCTCCGTTATATCCGGCACAGATATCCAGATCAAGGTTATCCGGAACATTGATACAGCCCCCTTCGCTCTCCCCCATCTCTGAAAAACTGCCTATATTCATTTTCCAGAACAGCGAACCCGGTTCATCAGGATTCTGATAATAATCAAGAACAAAAGAGTATTTCTTTCCTGAATATTGGGCACACACGGATAAAGAGAGGTCATCTCCGACAGATATACAGTATTGTGAATCTGAAAACTCATAGGCTCCCATATCCACTATGCTGTTTACAATACGGAGATTTCCATCCAAGTCTGCTGAGGGCATACTGCCGGGCACCGAATTATTCCCATTGTCAATACAGGGAGATCCGGCATTGAGATGATAACTTGTATCGAGGATGGGATCTGTCTCCAGAGACATGGATTCTCCGGAAATGTGGCTCTTCCACTGGGAGAGGGTGCCGTTTTCCAGAATACTGCCGGGCCTGTTATCCTCAAAAACAGAGCTGCCGCTGGTTCTGTAATAGCAGTTGTTGTCCATTACAGGGTTGCCCTCTAAAGCGCTCATCCCGCAAAGATCATCGGAATACCTTATGGACAGAATGGGAGAATCAATGGAGTCCGTCTGCAGAAAGATATTGTTCATAATGACCGGATTGATATTTGCGGGACGTCCGGCTTCTTCATCCCAGTCCTGGTAAGTAAGTCCGAAATAAATCGGGCTATGTGCCTGTTTTGCGGTATTCACCACAGTATTATTGTAAATCAGCGCATCTTTTGAGCCGTACAGAGCGATTCCGGCATATTTTGTATTGATCACCAGGCAGTTACGGACAATCCCACGGATATTTTCATAATAGTCCGGGTTGACAGACGTGTCGAAAAATTCCGGGCTGGTATCAAATCCTACCGAAATTCCCAGAGCGCCGCAGTTTTCCACTCTTGTCCTCTCTATAATCCCGTCCTGAGAGCCCCCTTTTATATAAACTCCGGTGGTTGCGGTATCATGAATATAGCAGTCCTGCACCAGAATTCTATCGCTGTTAACTGCATCTATCCCTTCTGCATTTTTATCATCATCAGATGTTCCGGCCGGATACCCGATACCGGAA
>Ga0209800_10001459_pt1 | contig 24556 bp, 17 predicted proteins | sample Higcelweek8metaG_FD_187174 | JGI IMG/M metagenome (GOLD analysis project Ga0209800, IMG submission 187174) | Freshwater pond sediment microbial communities from the University of Edinburgh, under environmental carbon perturbations - High... | ecosystem: Environmental > Aquatic > Freshwater >...
GACAAGGGCTATGACAGCAACGCCGTCCGCGCCAAGATCGAAAGCATGGGCGCCGCGCCCAACATTCCACCCAAGGTCAACCGGCGCTGGAAGAATTGCTTCTCGCCAGTCCTCTACCGGGACCGCAACGCCATCGAGCGCATGTTCTGCCGTCTCAAGGACTTCCGCAGGATCGCGACCCGATATGATCGCAAGGCCGTCAACTTCATGGCGGCAGTCTGCATCGCTGCCACCGTCAGCTACTGGTTATGAGTCCTGACCCTAGCAGGTGACCCCATTTGCCAACTGGCTACCCAGGGCTTCGATTGAAGGTTATGCTCCGCCGATTACTGACCTTTGGCGCTAGCGAAACCGGGAGGAGATGGATGCCATTGAAAGACGGTAGCCCAGAGGATTACGGTGGGTCGGCGGTTCGTCACTTCAAAGATGCAGACCTCCTCCGGCAAGGAGGACGCCTGGACAACGCAGGGCACCTCATAGGCTTTGCGGCAGAGTGCGCCATCAAACACCGTATTGAAGCGCTTGGAACGGATGAGCGCTCTCCCGACTTGCACCTACCCCATATCTTGCCAGCGGCCAGAAAGCGCCTAGGCGAGAGGGTCGGCTATCGGAGTATGTACGAGATCATCAGGCAAGATATATTTAAGGGATGGTCTGTGGATCACAGATACGCGCAGGATGGTCGAGTTCAAAATGACGTGCTAGAGGAATGGTTCGCCATCACCAAGCGTCTATTTGCCGCAGCCAACATTCGGGTGAGGTTGCCATGAGAGAGCAGGTTCGTTTTGATAACTCCCTCATTGCATTTGTTGATCTGGTCGCCGCACGCTGGGGCGAATCTTCAATTCATTCAAACGTGTTCCTTCGCGATGCAGTTGGACGCTTGACCTTCGTCGTAATCGACAGCAGCCATGATGGTGAAAGTCGAGCTAAGCTGGCCAAGGAAGCCGCCGACCTGCTCGGAAACTATGTTGATGCTGACGGCTTTGCAGTAGCCACACCTGAAGAGTTGTTTGATGATAGCTTGAGAGATCAGGCCACAGGGTGGGCAATACCCGTCGAGAGCGAACGCTTTAGCGGAACCGTACGACTGATCGATCGACGCGTCGTCGGCGCAGATTGGCTTAGGACCCCGGCATCTGCTCCAAATTGGCCTGTGCGGTTGGTATTCGCATCCCTCAAGGGTGGGGTGGGGCGCTCTACTGCGCTTTGTGTACTCGCTTCTCATTTAGCCGCGCGAGGACTTCGCGTGCTAACCGTTGACATGGATTTGGAGGCACCTGGCCTTGGCAACATGTTACTGTTGCCCGACACCCTTCCTGAATTTGGACTACTTGATTACCTCGTTGAAACAGCCCTGAATCCCATCGATCAGCAATTCTACGTCGATATGATTGGCCATTCATGGCTGAGTGGGGGCAAGGGCACGGTTGACGTAATTCCAGCCTTGGGCAGCCGATCTCTAAAAACACCAATAAACGTTCTTGCCAAGATCGCACGCGCATATCTTGAACAATCAACGGCGCAATCAGGCACCTCGACCGTTACGGATAGAATGGAAGCGCTGCTTCAGCACATTTCAGACCAGTCGAGCCATGATGTTATTTTGATTGACGCACGCGCCGGCCTACATGAGACAACGGCAACGGCGGTTGCTGGCCTCGGCGCCGAGGTCTTTCTTTTTGGAATTGACCAACCCCAGACCTTTGCGGCGTATGAGCTCCTGTTTTCGCACTTAGCGACTCTGCCGGGAGAAGATTGGCGAGACAGGCTCCACATCGTCCATGCGAAGGCCGATCTTGCGGACGAACATTCTCGCGACAACTTTGCGCTACAGATGGTGGAATTAATGTCGCGGTATATATGGCCCGAACATGTTCCGAACAACGTCGGATTTCCTGACGAACTCAAAGACGTTTTCGATATCGAGTGGGATGAAGATATCGATGATGATGATATTTTCTTTGAAGTTGAACATGTCTCAGAACCTGTGGTGGCCATCGGAGAAAACTCAGAGTTCCGAACTTTCGACCCGCGCACGGCCCCGGACCGCCTCACCGAGAGTGTTTACGGAGCTGTCTTTGGGCCATTTCTGCAACTAGCGGATAGCCTAATCTCTCAAGCCACCCCCCAAGGCCAGGGCGTTGCCCCATGACGAAAATCGATTACCCCTCAATTCGGCGCACGCTTTCTACCCTCTCCACTGATCATGATGCTGACGGCGAACATCGGCCGCAGGTTGGGGAAGTTTTTGCGCCGGAACAACACGCCGCTGCCCTTGCCCCCTCTACGCTCGTTGTTGTTGGCGCTAGGGGGGCTGGCAAGAGCTTTTGGGCGGGCGTCCTCGGGCAAGAGGATACGCGGGAATTGGCTGCAAAAGCCTATCCCCAACTAGGCCTTGATCGCTTGGTCGTGCGGTTCGGCTATAACGGCTTCGGCGGCGAGGGGGCGGTTGACAGCGCAACGATCGAAGCCCGCATTCCCGACACGAGCGACCGGAGCCAAGTAGTTTTTTTCTGGCGAATCGTCATTCTTCGATGCGCCCGCATGGCTGCTGGAATCGCTGGAGAAGGCGAAACAATCAGCAAACTGATGAAGCACTATTCAGATCCTGAAGATCTGGAAGTGGAAATGGCTGCCATCGACAAAAGATTTCATTCTGAAAAAAAGACGTTTCTTGTTGTTTTTGACGCGCTTGATACTCTGGCGCGCGAGTGGCGGAGGCTCACTGCGCTAACGGATGGCCTATTTGAGGCGGCGTGGTCTCTGCGGGCAAGAATGGCCATCCGAGCAAAGATATTCATTCGTCCTGACCAGCTAAATGATGAGGCACTGCGTTTCGTCGAGCTGCCAAAACTGCGTAGCGGGCGGGTCGAGCTTCTCTGGGGGCGCACCGACCTATACGGCCTACTCTACTCGCGCATAGCCGAAGCAGAACGGCATAATCACCGTGCATTCTCCAACTTGGCAGCCGCTGTCGGGGCTCCACTCCCGACAAAGACCATCGATCGGCTCAGACACTGGAAACTGGCTATCGATGAAGCCACCCAGAAGCTGCTTATGGAACGCCTATCCGGACTGTATATGGGCAATGGACGGAATAAGGGAGCGACTTATCCCTGGACGTACAACCACTTGGCGGATGCGAAGGGGATCGTCACGCCTCGCAGCTTTCTTAAGCTTTTTGTCGAAGCAGCAAAGCACAACCAGGTTCCGACTGGACAGGTCCTAACACCTGAGGGAATCCGACACGGGCTGAGAGAGGCCTCGAAAGTGCGCGTCGAGCAGCTAGCCGTCGAGTACAGATGGGTGAAGCGAGCACTGGCACCCCTGGCTGGCATTAAGGTGCCCTGCGACCGAGAGGACATCTACGACCTCTGGCAACAGAGCAACACCGTGAAAGTCATCCTAACAGCGGCCCAAAAGGAAGGGTTTCTGCCTCCCTTCCCCAACCGATCGACTGGCGACAAGGAGGAATTGCTTGAAAATGCCATGGAGAGGATCGGCGTATTGACCTATCGCTCGGACGGCCGCATTGACATGCCAGACCTTTTCCGAATTGCGGCCCGCATGTTTAAGCTGGGTGGCGTCGCTCTGCGGGGCAAGTCGTAATGGCCGGGGCAGGCTGTTGGCGCGGGACACTTTGGGGGACATTCCAACCGCACAAATGCGGAATAATGCGGAATGACAAGGAAGCTTCGCGGCAAAAATATTTTTTATTTTCAATTGAATGCAGCAAAATCAAAGCATAGCCCCGACCGCGCGATCAGCCCTTTCACGGCGGCGACACGGGTTCGAATCCCGTAGGGGACGCCACTTCTGCGAATCACCATATAAATCAATGACTTGCAAAGTGGGCTCCCCCGCATGTGCATCACGTATGTGGTACACAGGGGATGCCAACTTGGCCATACCGTATCTCGTCAAGCGCCGCGCCGGATGGTATATCCGAATCCGCACCCCTGCCGACCTTAGGCCGGGCCTCGGCGAGCATGTTGTCCGCACCCTTCAGACGACCGACCTCGCCGCCGCCCGCGGTCATGCCCTGCGCATCGCGGCCGGGATGCCATGGGTGTGGCAAGAGCTAAGACGAGAAGCCGTGAAAATCCTGGGTAAAGACATAGACGATCTCGCCGCCGAGGATCTAGCCGGGTGCGAGCGCGAGCAAATCCTGGCCGATTTCGACCGACTTGGAACGGATGACCGGCAGCGGCTAAGAGCTCGCATGGATAAGATTCTTGATGAACAATCCAAAGCACGGGGACGCCGCCGACCAAACCACGGATGAGATTATCGCCGACCTCGTCTTGCGAACTGCTGGCTGGGAAATCACCCAGGCCTATGTGCCGAGCGGCAAACGACGTTCGCCGGAAGCGCAACGCAAGGCGAAAAGCCGCCAGAACCAACGAGAGCAAGGGATCCGCCAGTTCAATGCGCCGGTGCGCGAAGAGCATTACCAACAGGTCACCGAAGCGGTGAGCGCCCTTGGCGTCGCGGGACCCGGGTACACGCTCATGGTTGTCAGCGAGATCCTGATGACCGTGGTGCAGGAACTGGAAAAGGCCGTTGCGGCAGGAAAGAGCGTGCACACCGCTCTGGCCGAGGCAGAGCGGAAACACCGCCCACCCTCGACGGAAACAGAGAAAGCAGCGGCACAGGAGAAACATCGGGCATACGAAGTCGGCAGCCGAGCCCTCGCCGTGACGGGATGGCAGCGCAATCTTCTCAAACGAATACTTCCCCTTGACCGGATTGGTGGCGGCGGAAACGCGGAGCAGTTCCAAAACCCCAAATCGCGAAACACCCGCCGCCAATCAGTCAACCGGAAATAGCTTCGCGCAGAGATACGCCATTCGGCCTTCTCGAAATTCCCCATTGTTGTTGGGAAATATCGTGGACTTTCTTCGCCCAGAAAACGACCGGCCGACAGATTCCTGCCGCATCTGCGTCAGCGCGCCCCACTCTGTGCCGGTCCAATGGCTCCAACAACTCCGACACCGATTTTATCCCCGCGTGTGCGGGGAACACGAAGTACGTGCCGGAGCGTCGCACAGCCGGGCCGGTTCATCCCCGCGTGTGCGGGGAACATCCCTGGACATGATCCTGGCGGGCAAGGCGCAGCGGTTCATCCCCGCGTGTGCGGGGAACATCTCGGAAATCTTGAAAAGGCCGTTAGCGACCTCGGTTCATCCCCGCGTGTGCGGGGAACATACCGCGTGTCTGCCGCCGCAACGGTATAGAGGCGGTTCATCCCCGCGTGTGCGGGGAACATTTCGACGCAGGCAGCAGCGATATCGCCCTGGCCGGTTCATCCCCGCGTGTGCGGGGAACATGTGCCCCGGATTCGTCGTTGAACCACAGCACGCGGTTCATCCCCGCGTGTGCGGGGAACATTCTTTCTGGAGAGCGCTGTTTTCTCACGATTTTTAAGAGCCCCTTGATCGTACCAGAAAATTCAGCAATCGGAAGGTGTATCGTCGGGCAGTGACGGGGGCAGGAAGGACACCAGTTTCAGGCCGTCGAAATCCACCGGAATGCGGCGGTCGGCGCCCAGGGTCTGGAAGTCGAATCCCATGGATGTGGGGGCGGCCCAGGCCATGACCGCCGAGCCGTTTTCCAAGCCGGCCTCAAGGGTTTGCCAGATCATTTCGCGCATGCGGGCCGACGCGCGCCCGATATAAATCCCGGCGCGGATTTCCAGCAGCCAGACGGCCAGCCGTCCCCGCAGACGGGGCGGGGCGTTTTCAACCACGATGACCAGCATCACCGAACGGCTTGGGATCGGGAAAAGCGGGGCCTACCGCGTCTTCCGGGGTTTCGGGCGGTTCCAGACCACCGGCGGCCAGCACCTCGGCGATCAGCGGAATCAGGCGGCCCAGCAATTTGCTTTGGCGGAACGCATCGCGCAGGCTGCGCCTGACTTCGCCTTCCGGGTCGGCGGGCTGATCACGGGCGACGCGGAACGCCACCGGGACCGATACATCGAACTTCACGATGTCGGCGATGTCATACACGAACGACAGCGGCTTGCCGGTATGCAGGAACCCCAGGGCGGGCGCATATCCGGCGGCCAGAACGGCGGCTTCGGTCACGCCGTAAAGGCAGGCATTGGCGGCACTGACGCAGCGATTGGGAAGGTCTCCCCGGTCCCACGAGCGCGGGTCGTAATTGCGTCCTTTCCAGGAAACGCCGTATTGCTGCGCCAGCCCCTGATAGATGCGCTTGACCCGTGCGCCCTCGATGCCGCGCAACTGGTCCACACTGCGCCGCCCCGGCGGCTCTTCGCCGAAGCGCAGGGTGAACATGTGACGGACCACCCGGCGGCGCGCATCTTCGTCCAGGGCCAGTCTGGCCTGATACAGCAGGCGGTCGGCACGGGCGCCGCCAGGCTGGCCCGAGGCGTAAAGCCGCACGCCCGCCTCGCCCACCCAGATCAGCAACGTCCCGACACGGGCGGCCAGAGCGGCGGCGGCATGGGAAACGCGGGTCCCCGGTTCCAGCAGAATACAGGCCAGCGCCCCCACCGGCACATGCGTGCGCGTCCCGTTGGCATCGACCAGCACGAAGGCCCCATCCAGCACGTCAAGCTGGCCATAGCGCAGGAACACCATGGCCTCGCGCTCCTTCAGCGGCAACGGGCGCAACGGCGGCAGCATGATGGCCCCGCGATCAGGCCCGCCGGGCCAGGACCAGGCCGAAACCGAAGGCCTTGGCCGACCCCAGGCCGGTGAACAGCATGGCGGCACAGGCATCGGGGTCGGTGACCGTGACCTCGGCGGTCAGATCGGTTGCCGCCACCTTGACCGGCTGGCCCGCGCGGGTGCGGAAATGATGCAGCTCATACCCCTGCACGGCGGCGCTGCCCGGCAGGAGCGCGAAGCCATGGCGCCCACCCTCGCCTTCCAGCCAGCGAGGGATGGCCACCGCCGCCGCGTCGCGGCGGTCGGGCGCGGCGTCGCCCGCCGCCCTGCGGGTATGCACTTCGTCCATCACCACGTCGATCTTGCGGCGGCCGCCGCCGATGTCCTTGCGGCAGACGGCGTTGACCCGTGCCTTGAGCCTGAGGCGGTCACCCGCACGCAGATCCAGCCCATAGGGTTTGGTCTCGATGGCGAACAGGTTGTGGCCGTCCACCGGCTCGCGCGGGGATACCGCCATGAATTCCGGGCGCCCGCCCTGCCAATCCTGGCGATACAGAAAGTCGCGGCGCCGGTCGGGATCGTCGGAAAACAGCGACCACACCAGACGGTGGGTCTCGTAGGCCCCCAGGCGGTCGCCGAGCAGATGCAACAGCGACGAAGCCGAGGGTGCGTTGGAAAAGCGGATGCGGCTGATGAACATCATGCCGGTCCTCCGCCGGTCTTCTCCAGCACCGCCGCCTGTTCCCACCGTTCCTGGAACTGCCAGCGTCCGCGGTCGGCGGGCTGGTCGCGGCGGCGGCGGCGCAGGATGCGGCTCTCCTCCACCGGCGGCGGCGTCAGGTCGTCATCCCACAGCAATTCGGTCCGCCGTCCCGGACGGGGCAGGCGGTCCAGCCGCGCGCCCAGAATTTCGTCGCAGGCGGCCCAATGCCCGTCAGCCTCGGCCAAAGCCGAGGGCAGATCATCGGCGGCAGACAGCACCGGAACGGGCGGCAGGGACAGCGGGCAGCTCTTCCGTCCCAAATAGAGCACGAAAGCCGGCCGGCGCAAGGCCTCGGCCAGGGCACCCAGGGAATGGAGCGCACCGTCCCGCGCCCACACGGCCACCACCGCCAGGGCATCGGTGACATAGCCCCGCCGCGTCACCATGGTCTCGATCTGATCGAAGGGAACGGCCAGTTCATCCCGCCGGGTGGCGGGGTCGAAATTGCGCCGGGCGCGGGGGGCCTGGACGGTGTGATAATCCTCGATCAGGTTTCCGGGAGAATCCACCCGCACGGCAATGCCATAGCCATCGGCCAGGGCGGATTGGGCGGCGGCATCGTTGCGTTCAACGCCCAACGCCGCCCCCAGCAACCCCAGGATGGCCGAGCGGCTGGGATGGGGCTGGATCGGGCGCAGTTCCCCCACCGCCGGGACACCCCAGGCGGCCAGGGGGCCGTACAGACGGAACAGCAGAAAACGGGCCATGGCGGCGCCTTTCGCTCAGACTGCGGCGGGCGTCAGGTTTCCCGCCTCGCCGCCGAGGAAAGCCAGCAATCCGTCCAGACTGCCCACACCGCCCGATACATCGACCCGGTAGCGGTCGGCGGCGACGGCACCATAGGCGCGGTCCATGCGGGTCATGGTATCTTCCAGGGCGGTGACGGCCTTGCCCAGCATGCCGTCGCCCTTGACCGGAGTCAGATAGGCCACCGACAGGCTGCGCGGCGCGGCATCGCCCCGTTCGGCCAGGATGTACGAGGCATAGGCGCGCGAGGCGAAACTGGCCCGCTTGCCGCTGGGGCCGATGGTGGTGGCGGCCTCGGTCAGGGCCTGCACGGCGGCGGCGGCCAGATCGCGGTCGCCGCCCAGGTTGCGCGCCAGCAGATCGAAATCCACGCAGATATAGTGATAGAACAGGCCCGCGCCGAATCCCGTCTCGCCCACGAAACCGGCGCCCGCGCCGGATTCGTCATCCTCGGCACGGGTTTGCAGGTCGTCCACGGCGGTGAAGTAATCGTCCTCGATCTCGGTGCGGTGCACGGTCAGGGCGTGGGCCACCTCGGCGGCGGCCTCGACGTTGAAACGGGGAGTGCTGGCCAGCATGCGGCCGAACAGGGCGATGTCGGCCCCGCGCGGCACTTCCTTGACCACCGCGTCGGCCTCGGCCTTGTCCGGAACCTTGCCGGTTTCGGCCACCTTGGCGACAAGGGCATCCAGGGCCGCCCGCTCCGCCGGTCCGACGAAGGCCAGTTGGCCGGCCCGGAAGTCGTCCCCCACCTTGCCGTACACGGCTTCACCCAACAGCCTGGCGGTGGCGTCGGCCACCTTGACCTCCACTCCCTGGGCCAGCAATTGGGCATGCGCCTCGGCGGCCAGACGGCGGGTACGGATGGACAGCGCCCCCTCCAGCCGCTTGGCGAAAACCGGCGAGACGCGCCACGCCCGCTTCAACGCCTGCGAGGACACCCGCAGACGGGGCGCGCCGCCCATGAACGCCGATTTCGGCTGGCCGGTGTCGTCGCGGTTCAGATTGGACGGCGGATAGCTGGTCAGCAGGTGCAGTTGAATGAACATGGTTCCCCCTGGAATTGGGCGCTCAGGCGGCATCGGGTGCAGCGTCACCGCTGTCGGCATCGTCGTCGGCCAGCGGCAGGGCGTTGTAGAAGGCAAAGGCGAAATCGCGGGCGGCGCGCTCGCGCAATGGATCGCACGACAGGGCATAGGCCCAGCGGGCGGTGTCCCGCACATTGGCATGGCCCTTCAACTGGCCGATGAAGCGCCGCAACAGGCGCAGCACGTCGTCGGGACCGGCGGCCTGGAGCAGTTTGCGCAGGCGGATCGGGCTGACCTGACCGGCCAGGGCCTGGGGCAATCTGGCGCCGGGTTGATCAACGCGGATGGCGGCCAGCGCCACCGCCGCCACCGCCAGGGCGTCGGCATCCACCCGCACCAGCGGTTCCAGCCGCAGGCGCAGATCGTGGAAGGCGCGGATATAGGCGCAGGCCCCGGTGCCATCGGCCCGGCGCAAGGCGGCGCGCCCGCCCCGGTCGCTGCGGTCCAGCCTGGACCGCCACGCCGCAAGCTGGCGGGCGGCTTCGTGCTGGGCCGGGTCGTCCTGGGTTCTGGACAGGTCGAAAAGCGGGCGCTGGGGATCGTCGCTCATGCTCCCTCCGTCTTCCGCCTTGGGGATGCGGGTTTCTTGGCGGCCGGGGCCTGCGGCAGGTTCAGGGCCGCGCGGATCTTGCTTTTCTGCCCGGCGAAGGCGTTGCGCAGGATGATCCGGCCGGTCACCGGCCCGGCACGCTTGCTCAGGTCGCTTTCCTGGCGCAGATCGGCCAGTTCCACCGGCAGAATGTCGGTGGCCCGGTCATAGACCCGGAAAGCCGCCTGCGTCAGCACCGTCAGGAAGGCCCGGCGCACCGGCTCGGTGGCGCTGATTCCCAGGGCTTCGCCCGCCAGGGTGCGGTCGGTCAGGGTGCGCAAGGCGTGTTCGAACCCATCCCGACACAGGCTGAGGAACGTCGAGCGTTCGGCGGTGAAATCGCCTTTCACGTCGGCGGGCCGGGTCGAGCGGGCGCGCTTCAGCGCCAGGGTCAGGGATTGCAAGGCTTCGTCGCCGCCAGCGGTCAGGGATTCGATCACGCCGATCAACTGCACCCGCGCCGCCTCGTCCAGCGGGGCGGGCAACAGCGGCATCTCGGCATCGTTCCAGCCCCGCGCTTTCATGTTGTCGTTGTCGTAGCCGAACGCCCACAACCGCGCCTCGCGTCCCCGGCACGCCCGCCGGAAATGGGCGACCGCCGGGGCGGGCCTGCGTATCCGGCCCTTGCCCTTGGCCGGGTCCAAAGGCGCCTCGACCAATCCCAGCCAATCCCGCCAGTCGGGGCCGGTGGGCGAGCCCTTGCGGGCGGCCAGGGTTTCCGGCTTGCCCGGTTCCAGGCCATAGGGCGACAAAGCGTGCGCCCAGCCGCCGGTGTAATTGACCCCGCGCGGACGGGTGAACCAGCGGCGGACCAGCACCGGGCTGTCCTCGCCGCACAGGCCGCACCGCCCGCCATCGCCGGAAAAGTCCAGCCAGATGCGGCGCGGCAGGCCGAAGAAACTTTGCAGCCAGGGGGCCTGATGGGGCGCGGTTTCCGAGCCTTCGGCCTCGCTCAGGCGGATTGCCCCCATCCAGGGGAAGATCGGGCCGGGGGCGAAGGGATCGGCGGATTTGATGGGGTCGCTGTCGGTGCCGCCCCGGCGGGGCAGCACATTGGCCCACAGCGTGCGCCACAACGGCCCGCCGGGAACCACCAGGGTGGTCAGCGGCCCGCCGCCGCGCAAGCCGGTCCGATGCCCCTGACCGCCCGAGGGCGCATAGGTCTGCATGGTGTGCAGGGCGGCGGCGGCACAACGCGGACAGGCGGCGCGCACGCTGTCGCGCTTGACGAACACATCCAGATTGCGGGTCAGGGCGTTTTCGCCCGGCGCATCGATCAGCAGCGCGGCGATGGGCGCCTCGCGCCCGTTTTCCACCGCCCCGGCATCCTGCATGTAGCGGGGGCCGTCGCCATCCAGATCGAAAGCCCCGGCCAGCGGTTGCAAGGCGGCCCGCAAGTCGTCGGCCTGGAAAGGCTGGTCCAGGCGGTGACGCCATTCGGCATCATCGGCGGGCATCAGCGCCACCGACAGCAGGCCGATCAGGAATTCATGAGTCACCCCGGCGAAATCCGCCCGCCCCCAGCCAATGCGCTCGCCCTCGGCGGCCAGCATGACCGAAACCGGATCGGCCCACCGCATCCCGCCGGGACCGCGCAGGGGTATCCATTCTTCCTGCAACAAATTGTATGCCATGGATCACCCAACGTGGAAGACCATGAGTATAAGCAACCAGAACACCACATCAAGGTTGAATGATTGAAGGATACTCCCTTCTTACGGAGCGCCGTCGCGAAGACGTTTTCTTATCCCCGGATGTGCACAGGGAACACTCATCTCGCTTCCACGCCCCGGCGCCGCGCACCGGTTCATCACCGCGTGTGCGGGGAACACCCAGCGACCTCGGATGCGCGGATGGTCGCCTCCGGTTCATCCCCGCGTGTGCGGGGAACACCCTGCCGCTTGTACTGCGCCACGGCGGCCTGGCGGTTCATCCCCGCGTGTGCGGGGAACACCGTTCGGTGGCGGACAATTCCAGGGTCGCGGCCGGTTCATCCCCGCGTGTGCGGGGAACACGGCGGGCTTACGTCTGTCGGCCATTCATTTATCGGTTCATCCCCGCGTGTGCGGGGAACACCAGGCTGATGGGGCCCGGGCTTCGTGCCCTGGCGGTTCATCCCCGCGTGTGCGGGGAACACGAAGCGTCCCAGGGCCGGTAAGGTCGTGGTGGCGGTTCATCCCCGCGTGTGCGGGGAACACGCGAGAGCGATATATGCAGGAAATCGGCATCCCGGTTCATCCCCGCGTGTGCGGGGAACACCGCTCATGGCGGGTTCCTCCGCATTGCTGCGCCGGTTCATCCCCGCGTGTGCGGGGAACACGTTCGCCCAAGCGGACATCCCGCGCCAAAAGACGGTTCATCCCCGCGTGTGCGGGGAACACTTGCCGTTGCTGATCGTAGGCTGACCTGACGACGGTTCATCCCCGCGTGTGCGGGGAACACGGCTGGCATGATCACACGGTTTCTCGATTGCACGGTTCATCCCCGCGTGTGCGGGGAACACATGGAAGGCGCGCCCTTTCACAAGGTGGTCGTCGGTTCATCCCCGCGTGTGCGGGGAACACGCGGCATAGGCGCGGGCGGCTTCGGCCTGGGCCGGTTCATCCCCGCGTGTGCGGGGAACACCATCGCTTGCCGTAGGGGCGGAATTCTTCGGCCGGTTCATCCCCGCGTGTGCGGGGAACACCGGCACAAGGTGGCACTAATCCTGCCTCTGGCCGGTTCATCCCCGCGTGTGCGGGGAACACGTACGTCTGGAACTGCCGCGAATTCATCGACCGCGGTTCATCCCCGCGTGTGCGGGGAACACCCAATGACCGCGCTCGCCTGGGCATGGATTGCCGGTTCATCCCCGCGTGTGCGGGGAACACGGAAGATAGTAAATAGCCATTCTATGGATTTCCGGTTCATCCCCGCGTGTGCGGGGAACACTGAGCAAGGGTAAGGCTCGCGGGTATCTGTACCGGTTCATCCCCGCGTGTGCGGGGAACACCGCTTGTCGGGAAAGCGGCGGTTGGGCCATTACGGTTCATCCCCGCGTGTGCGGGGAACACGATGGGCTGGTCAGACGAACCGCTCTCACTGACGGTTCATCCCCGCGTGTGCGGGGAACACCTCTGATTCGTTATCAAATTCTCGCAGCATGTCGGTTCATCCCCGCGTGTGCGGGGAACACGATTGAGGAAATAGGTCGTTCATACCAAGTCCCGGTTCATCCCCGCGTGTGCGGGGAACACACTATCGGCAAGGCCCCCGGCCATGGCGTTGTGCGGTTCATCCCCGCGTGTGCGGGGAACACCTCGATCCCGGCATTGCGACCGGCTGCGTACCACGGTTCATCCCCGCGTGTGCGGGGAACACGGCGGCGAAATTCTTGCGGTACGCCGCGGCGGCGGTTCATCCCCGCGTGTGCGGGGAACACGAAATGACGGCGGGCCGGTGACAGGGACATGGCGGTTCATCCCCGCGTGTGCGGGGAACACGGACACCGGCGCGGCTGATGTCGACCGGATGCGCGGTTCATCCCCGCGTGTGCGGGGAACACGTCACCGGCATCACCGCCGACGTGTACTGGGACGGTTCATCCCCGCGTGTGCGGGGAACACTCCAGGCCGGGTTGATGAAGGGGGCAGACCCGCGGTTCATCCCCGCGTGTGCGGGGAACACCACCCATGGCGCGGTGGCGCTGATAAAAAGCTCGGTTCATCCCCGCGTGTGCGGGGAACACGATCGCGAGTCCGTAGACCGCCAGGTCAAGGCCGGTTCATCCCCGCGTGTGCGGGGAACACTCCCCCATCCGCACTCAGTTGTTTTGGATCGAGCGGTTCATCCCCGCGTGTGCGGGGAACACCCGCGCAGGGCCGGGTCCATGCGGGCCAGTTCCGGTTCATCCCCGCGTGTGCGGGGAACACTCTTCCTGGAAGCTATTGTTTCTTAACGATTTTCAAGAGCCCACAAATACTACCGACGAAAACGGGGCATTTCAACCATCTCGGGCAGTGGCGGTTTCAGGCGGGGGATGGGGTGCCTGTGCCCACATGCAGGCCGGTGTCCGGGTGGTAGGTCAAAGGGACGGTCTTGCCGTCGCGGCACGCAGTGGCGGTCCAGGCGCCATTGGCGGCGGGGGACAGGATCGCCAGCAGGGGGCGGGAATCGTCCCAGCCCATGCGGCGGCGCAGGGCGGCAATAGGGGCGCGCCAGGACCGGGGGATGTCTTCGCCATTGGCCTGCCAGGGGGCCAGCGACAGCTCGCTCAGGGACCACAGGGCGCGCTCGGCCATGGGGTCGGCGGCGGGCGGCAGGCCGCGTGCCGCCCAGGGGCGCAGGGTTGCGCCCTCGGCCACGGCCAGGATCAGCGGCAGGCGTTCCTCGCCCAGGCGGGTGCGGGCCCGGATGTCCTCGACCCAGGTTTCCGGCTCGCCATAGGCCCGGCGGAAATCCAACACGCAGCGCCGGGCCAGATCGGCCTTGCCATAGGCGTCGCCCTCGGTGGTCAGCAGGGTGTCCAGCAAGGCGGGCGGAACCGTCTCTTCCGCCTGGGGGCCGTACACCGCCTCGATCAGCGCGCGGGCGTCGGTCACCAGATGCCAGCCCGCCGCGCGGGCCAGGGCTCCGGTCAGCAGGGATTGGGTCAGCCACAGCCGGGCGGCATCGGGGTAGACCTTGGCCGCCTTGGGCAAAGCGCGGGCATACCAGTCGCGGCCAGCATCGGCGTCGGGCCGGGGGCCTAGCACATGCAGGACGGGGGAGCCGCGTCCCGGCCGGGCATGGCGGTGCTGGCGGCCCGCACGCTGGATCATCAGATCGATGGGGGCCAGATCGCTGATCATCTCGTCGAAATCCAGGTCCAGGGATTGCTCCACCACCTGGGTGGCGACCAGCACCTTCCCCGCCCGCGCGGCGGCGTCGCCGTGGCGGCCGAACAGGGCGGTCACGCGCTCCTCCACCGCCAGACGATCCAGCGGGGCGAAGGCGGCGTGGAACAGGATCAGGTGCCCGGCATCCATGCCGCCTTGGGCCAAGGCGGCATGGGCACGGCGGGCGTCCTCGACCGTGTTGCGGATCCACACCGCGCATTTGCCCTGGGCCGCCCAGTCCATGATCGCCCGGATGGCGGCGGCCTCGTCCTCAAGCCGCTGACAGCGCAGGATGCGGTTCGGCGGCTCGCCCGCCGGGGCCATCTCGCGCACCTCTGCCCCGCCCGCGCCCCAATGACTGACCAGCGGATAGGGCGGCAGGTCCGCGCCATGGGCCGGGGCATGGCCCAGACCGGCGGCGAACGCGTCGATCAGCCCGCGCCGCTGCTCCTGCGGCAGGGTGGCGGACAGGATGATTGCCGAGCCGCCCATCAGGGCATGAATGCCCAACAGCGCCTTCAGCAGATGAAAGGTATAGCCGTCATAGGCGTGGACCTCGTCGGCGATCAGCACCGATCCGGTCAGGCCCAGCAGGCGCAGGCTTTGGTGGCGCGCGGGCAGCACCGCCAGCAAGGCCTGATCCAGGGTGCCCGCCCCCAGATCGGTCAACAGCGCTTTCTTGCCGTTGTCGGCCAGCCAGTTGGCGGCGGCCAGGGTGGCGGTGGGGGCCTGGTTCTCGCCTTCGTCCTCGGCCTCCAACCCGCCGCCGGGGGCCAGGGCGGCATCGCGCCAGCCCTGCACCCAGGCCTTGCCGTGGGCCAACCCCAGGGTGGGCGGATGGTCCGGGGCGAACAGATTCCCGGCGCTGGCGCCCAGGCGGGCGAACATGGCGTTGGCGGTGGCCTGGGTCGGCAGGCCGAAATACAGGCCGTCAGCCAGCCCCGCCGCCATCAGCCGCCAGGACAGCAGCAGGGCCGCTTCGGTCTTGCCCGCGCCGGTGACGTCCTCGATGACGAATATCTGCGGCCCGGCGGCCAGACCCACGCTTTCGCACAGCGCCTGCAACGGCGATGGCCGCCAGCCGCCGCCGGTCAGTCCGGCGAAGGACGGAGCCGGTGCGGGCCGGACCGGCCCCAGGCCGGTCGCCGCAATGGCCTTGGCGGCGTTGGGCCGGGCCACCCCGTGCCAATAATCGGCCAGGGACAGGGTGGGCCGGTGATAGGGGAACCAATCCCGGTTGGAGCCGATCCAATCGGCCAGGACCAATATCCCCGCCACCAGCCAGGAAGCAGCGGCGGCCTGATCGGGCGATGGTGGCGGCGGGGCGTCCGTCGGGGCCAGCAGGGTCAGCAATTCGGCAGTCAGGGCCAGGACGTCCTCGCCGCTGCCGTCAAGGAACAGGTCGGAATCGTCCATGGGCCATTCCGGCACCGCCGGGGGCTTACCGTGATGGCCGAAGGAGGCCAACAGCAGGGTATTCCAGGTGGCGGCATCCCAGCCCGTGGCCGCCAGCCCCTCCTCGATGGCGGTCAACCGTTCCGCCATCACCGGGGCAACATCGCCATGATGGATGTAGGCGCCGCGCCAATCCGCGGCATCCCCCGCGCCCATGACATCGGCAAGGTCGGCCCGCAACGATTGGAACGGTACCGAGAACTTGCCCAGATCATGCAGCGCCGCCAGGACCGGCAACCGGGCGGCCAATCCTGGCGCCATGCTGTCGCAGCGGCGGTGAAGGGCGGGAAGCGCCTCCAGCACCCCTTGGGCGGCGGCGGCCACGTCCAGCAGGTGATAGGCGGCGGGATGCCACTCATCCCCCAGCCCCGCCTTGCCCCAATAGCGCAGGATGTATCCGGGAAGCTGCTCCGCCATCTCCGCCCTTCCACTCGTGAAAGCTGCGCGGCCGACTATGCGGCAGCCGGTTCCTTCGGGGAACCGCTATTCACGGGCGCCGCCCGCTTTCGGTGCCAGTTGGCCCCGCGTCGCCACCCGCACCTGACGGCCGTCCCAGCGGGCTTCGAAGTCGGCGCGCCGTGGCGATGGCGCAGTTGCTCGTAGTCGCCGGGGTTCTCGAAATACTTGGCGAGGAGGGAAAGGCAGACATTGAAGACACTTCACTTTCATGCGCCATGCGCACACCTAATTAAATTACATCCAAAGCTGTTCATTAACTTAAAAAAGCAACCCTTGGTGATCGCAATGTATATTTTCCGCTTCGGAAAATGGTGCTATCTGCCTTTCGGAGACGTGACATGAGTGGGGGGGGGTGGGGCTGAGCAGCAACACACGAGCCGCCCCATTATCCGGGAGCAGATGAATGGCCAATAGCGCCACCGATACCGCGTCAAACCCCCGCTTTCGCCAAAACAAAAATTAATCTCGGCGACGTTGGCAAATGAAGGGTGTTGATGAAGGAGGTGAAATTGAAGAGCGTTGTTGGCCGCGCCAAGCTTGGCGGTGGAAGTGTGAAGCGGAGTCATTGCCGCTTGGCATTGGATATCTTTGTAATAATTAGCGCTCTCGGCCTCCATTCCTCCGCAACAGCAGAGGAAAAAGAAAAAATGAACTTTGTTGTCCATGATATGGATGTAAATAAACAAGAGGCTGGAATGATTGATAATCCAACCACTCGCATCGATCTTGTTCGCAACCTAAAATATGCGTTCGATAGCAACATGATTATTGATACATCTTTTTTAACGGCAGAAAGCATTAAGCGTTATCTATCAGTAGATGCAACATATTATACAAATGGTTCTGATGGAAATATTTCTGGCGTAGCGTTCTACAAATCTGGACCTACCGAGCAGATGCGCGAAGACGAAACATCAAATACCACATTTTATTTCGATCGCTCAAATTCAGTCACTGGCGTCAGCGTGAATTTATCTCTGTATGTCCAGAGATTTATTACGTATGACATGGTGATAGAGTTATTTGGAAAGAATTGGAACGAAAGAGAAGTTGCCATCACAGACGGCACCGCCCGACACGGCCCACATCCGATGGGAGGAAGAAGGATCGCCTATGAATACGGCCAGGGAAGAAGAATTGTTGTTGATTTCACGTCCGTTGGCGAAGTTGACACCATTGACTTCTTAGTTAAGGAGCATTGATTATGGCGACCATCAACTCTAACGGCCTGCGGGTGCTCGGTAGCATCAAGTCTACAAGTCCAGATTTGTACAGAGAACTTGTCAATGTAATTCAGAAGTCAAACGTGTCCACGGACCTGTTGAATAGCTTCGGCGCGACAAACCCTCGGACCATGATAGAGATATCGAGAAAAGCTGGTAGTACTACTGATATTTTTGTAAAAAATAACGACAGTGGTATCCCTATTATTTCGATTGGCTCTGACTACGTTGATCAAATTACTAATACGGTAAATGGGGTCACTAATGTCACGGTATACGGGGTAAACGTCGCAGCGTGGGCTGCGGTGCTAGCGGAAGGCATTGTCCACGAGACTGCACATGCCATCATCCCTGACGGGCGTATCGGGCTGGTCAGCACTTATGGAAACCCGGATATTTATGCCGATGCAAAATTGAAGGGCGAAGGTATCGCCATACTTTATGAATTTCTTGCCGCGCGTGAGCGCAATGACCAGACGATATGGTCGTATGCAAAAAATGTGAATGTATATACTGAGATGGATAACATTTTACAGAAACACGGTGGAGTTCAGAACGACGCATTTCGAAGTGAGGCCATCTCCGCAGCAGCCTCAATACAAAGCAAATCTACTCCGTCAACAATGGCAAATCTTAATTATATTGATACGGCAAAGGCAGAGTATATTGCAACAAAAATTGGATTTTCAGATCTCGATATTAGGAACATGAAGGGCAGCGATTTTTCCTATTCCGTGCAAGCTGATGGGACGTGGTCAGCATCCATTGCATCGGATTGGAGGAGCGGGTATGCGACATACAGCGCAAGCGGAGAAAAGCTTTCTTCAACGAAGATATTGAAAGATGCTTTTGGCACAGACTACGTCGTATCCTATTATAAGAAGGGATTTCTCTATGATGACAATGAATCTTTTATCATAAAAGACGCTACAGGACAGCCAACCTTCAATAATGATGGAACAATCACTGTTCCTCGTGGAAGCAATGCATATACCGTCAACCCAGAAACAGGAAGGGTAATTGCTGGAGAAAGCTATATAGAAATAATTATAGATGGAGTTCAAATTGCCATCGACACAAGCGATGGGATTGTTGTGCGGCAATCTGGGGGAGTTATTACTTCTGACAATGTCGCAGCAGAACCCGATTCGGACGGAAGCATAAATTACCGTCTTGCAGATGGCACCGGAGTCCAAGTTAAAAATGGATTGATTCAGAGTACGCTAAGGTACACTGTAGATTGTACGATTTACACATCTATCGATCGAACAACAGTCCGCAGCGTCTGGTCCAACGGCCTGCAAACCATCGACCGCACCGGCACCGGCGCCTATCAGGCGACAATCCTGAACGGTGGCGAACTGCGCTTTTATGAAGATGGGCGGGTCAGCTTCGTCACCGGCCAATTCGGCGAGCAATTTGTTGACACCAAGGCCGCGGGCTTCACCTGGGCGGCCGTGCCTGGGTATGTGGGCACGTTTGGCAAGATCACCGGCGATACGATGACCGACCACATGGCGGTCACCACCCCCGACGGCTTGACCACCACCACGTATTGGATTGATGGGCTGATCACCTCTGTCCACAAAGGCCCAGATGCCTATCAATCCACCTATTACCAGGGCTCAGAGATTCGGTCCTACGGCAACGAGCGCATGGCGTTCATTGATAGGGACGGCGTGCGCAGTGACCTGGACTTCAGTGACCCTGAGGTGGTGCGTGTCGTCACCAATGGCGTGACCACCGAGTATTCGGCCAACGGCTTCGATTGGAACGTAGTGCCGGGCTATGGTGCCGCGAAGGCGCGTAGCAGCGGCTGGGATACCATGAACAACGGCATTGTCCGCTATGGCACATCGCTGGCCGATAGCCTATCGCTCATCGCGGCGATCAAGTCGGGCCAGCCTCTGTCCATTGCCGCCTCCAGCCTGCGTCTGGCCACATCGCTCGACCACATGGTCCATGGCGGCACGACTCTGTACGGCGTCTCGGCTGCGGCCAATGTCGCCGGATCGCTGTTGAGCGTCATGTCGGTAGAAACCGCGATCAAAAACGGCGACACCTTCGCGGCGGTGATTTCTGGGGCGAACGCACTCAAGTACACGGTTTCCGCCTATCACGATTTCCTGGTCTTCGAGTTCGGAGACAAGGCTGCCGAGCACTTTGGCTACCAGTTGTCCGGCGAGGTTTCATCGACACTCGGAACGGCCGTCAACGTCCTGAACATTGCCTACGACATCAACCAGCACGATTGGATTGGTGCCGGCGTGACTGCCGTTTCCATGATCCCCTACATGCAGTGGGTTGGCGTAGTGTATGCGATCTACAACGTTGCCAAGGGGCTGTTCGGCAAGAAGGAAGAGGAACCGGAATTCATATCCATGGGCCGCGTGGCATTTTCCGACGGCAAGTTCGTCGTGACGGGAGTGCGCACCGAAAACATGGACGCGACCATCGGCAATTCCATGGCACAATCAGTCGCCGATGCGCTCAACCACATCCTCGATCTGGCCGGCGGCAATCTGCTGACCAATCCCAAGTCTAAGTTTGCCAAGCAATACGGACTCGAGCCAACCTCCACCAATTGGTCGTTCGAGGTGGGTTACGAGAACGGCAAATATATCAGCGACGTCAACAGCGTGTTCGGCCCCAACCTGAAGCCGGAATCGTTTTGCTGGGACGGTGGCAAGGAGTTCAACTCCGCCGAAGACGCGGTGGTTGCGGCTACCCTGCGGCGGGCGGTGGAACTGCAGTTCGACGGCGATAGCATGGTCGAACGCGCCCTGCACAATACCGATGCTCTCGACCTGGATCAGTTGAACGCCGACCTGACCATCGCGGCTGAGTGGGAGTTGTATCGTGGCGCCCCAGCGCTGATCGAGGCTACGCTATCCAGTCAGAACGGCGACGCGTTCGCGACGCAATGGACCTACGTCCAAAATCGTGCCGCCATGCTACGCCTGGACTCCGCCGACCGGGGCCTCGCCTATGATTGGGTGGATCTGCCACCAGCGAATGTTGAGCCCCCGGAACCTGAATGGCTCGCTCTGTTCCAGCAATCCAGCCGAGTGGACCCGCTGGTACTTGATCTGGATGGCGATGGCGTTGAAACTGTTTCTCTGAAGAGCAGCAACGTCTATTTCAATTTCGACGGCGAGGGTTTTCGCACCCGTACAGGCTGGATCAGTGCCGATGACGGTCTATTGGTGCGTGATCTGGACGGCGATGGCCTTGTCAGCTCCGGCGCGGAGCTGTTTGGCAACGACACCGAATTGCCCGACGGTTCACTGGCATCTCACGGCTTCACGGCTCTCAAAGCGCTTGATGATAATCAGGACGGTCGCATAGACGCCCAGGATTCTGCGTTCAGTCAGTTGCGGGTCTGGCGCGATCTCAATGGCGACGCCATCAGCCAGGCGGACGAGTTGCTGTCCCTGGACAGTGCTGGGGTTCAAGCCATCAACGTCGGCTTCGTCAATTCGCCCCAGGTTGACGCCCAGGGTAATCAGCACGGCCAGATCGGCAGCTATGTCCGTACGGACGGATCCACGGCGGCCGCCGAAGACATCTGGGTTGCCACCGACACCTTCCGCACCGAAGCCGTCGAGGAACTGGACATCCCGGCTGACATCGCGGCGCTGCCCGATCTTCATGGCTATGGCGTAGTCTACGACCTCCATCAGGCGATGGTGCGGGATGCCTCCGGTGGGCTGAAGGCGGCCGTGACCGCCTTTGCGACCACCACCTCCCCCGAGGTGCGGGCGCTTCTGGTCGATGAGATCCTGATGCGCTGGGCGGGCTGCCTGAACGTCAACCCCAGTTCGCGCGGCGCTTACGTGGATGCCCGAAAGCTGATCGTACTGGAATGCATGGCGGGCCAGCAGTGGCGGACCGGCGGCGGCAACCCGTTCATTCACCTGCAAGCCCCCATGGTACTGGAAGCCTACGACCAGTTGGCCCGGGAGGTAAGCGCCTCACTCATGCGGCAGACTTTCCTGGCCCCCTATTACAACCTGCTGGAAGGAAATGTCGTTGCCAATGATGTTTCCTTCGACATGTCGGCGGTGCTCAGCAAATTCCAGACCGACCTGACGGCGAACCGCACGCCTACTCTTGCGCTGCTGACCGCCTTTATCGCCAGCGCGCGGGAAACGAATCTGGGTGGGAAGGCCTCATTCACCGCCTTCTACCAGAGCCTTGCCAGTATGGGAGAGGACATTGCCACAGCGATCAACCAAGGATTTGGCACCATCCGCGCTGGAAGTGCCGATGCCGATAGCCTCATTGGTGGGATCAGTGACGATGTCCTGACCGGCTTTGCTGGCAATGACCTCCTGTCCGGCGGTGATGGTAGGGATCACTTGACCGGCGGCACAGGCGACGACACCCTGCGCGGAGGTACGGGCGACGACACCTATTCCTTCGCTTTCGGCGACGGCGCCGACACCATCATCGAAGGGAAGAATGAGGGCGCCGCTGACGTGCTGTTGCTGAGCGGCGTTAACGTCAGCGACATCCGTCTCAGCCGCCAGGGCAACGATCTGCTGATCTTGCTGGGTAACGGCGGCGGTAGTGTCCGCGTGGTCGACCAGTTCGCGTCCGACACCGTTCGGTTGGAAACCATCCGCATCGGTGAAACCGAATGGTCGCTGTCGAGCGGCCTGTCGCTGACCGGCTCGGACGGTGCCGACCGCTTGGTCGCGTCCTCGGCGGCCGACACTCTATCGGGCGGCCTGGGGGCGGACACCCTCGACGCAGGTGACGGTAATGACCGCCTGGATGGCGGCGCCGACGACGACACCCTGTATGGCGGCGCGGGGCGTGACGTTCTCCTGGGCGGTGGAGGCAACGATTTGCTCAAGGGCGGTGTTGGCAACGATTACTATCTGGTCCAGCGCGGCGATGGCGCTGACGTTATCGAAGAAAATAGCTGGTGGGACGGCGGTACCGACACATTGTGGCTGGGAAGCAGTATCCCTGTCAGCGATGTGCGCCTGTGGCGTGACGGCAACGACCTGATGGTCTTCACCGGCGTCGGCGACAGCGTCCGCCTGCGCTATCAGTTTTCGGGCAGCGTGGTGGAAACGCTCCGTTTCGCTGATGGAACCGCCGTGGACCTTGCCCACGGCCTCACACTGACCGGGAGCGGGGCAGATGAGACCTGCACCGCGACCGAGTACGACGACGTGCTGTTGGGCATGGGCGGCAATGACATACTGAATGCTGACGCGGGTAATGACACATTGATCGGAGGGACCGGAAACGACACCCTTCGCGGTGGCAGCGGTGACGATACTTACGTGTTCGGTTATGGCGATGGTCAGGATCGCGTCACGGATGTCAGTTGCGTGAACGGCGAGACCTTCCGTTTCAATGTACTTCCGTCCGAGATCACTCTGTCCCTCAACGGCGGTTTCCTAGTGGCTTCGCTCGTAGGAACTGCGGACACTTTGACCATCGGAGATTACGTTTCCACACAAACTCGAATTAAGGCCTTTTCGTTCAAAGACGGCACTGTCTGGAATAAAGATCAGGTGTTCGCGGCGCTTTGCCACGCCTCATCTTCCTCCGACAGTATTTCAGGGACATATGGCGCTGACTTCATTGATGGCAAAGCGGCTTCCCCTGGTTCGCAAGACTACGTTAAGGGGAACGGCGGCAACGACACGTTCATTTTTAACAAGGGCTACGGCAGCCTGGAAATCGACGAGACCGACTACAACGCGAATGCCAACAATGTGCTGAAGCTCGGGCAAGGGCTGAGCGTCGCCAGCATGGTGGTGACCACCACCCCCAGCGGCAACAGTCTGGTGCTGGATTTCGGCGATGGCGATGTCGTCACCCTGGATTACGCCCTCAGCAACGCCGCGTCCGGTGTGCAAAAAGTGGTGTTCGCCGATGGGACCGAACTGACCAAGGCGCAGTTGCGGGCCATGCAAGGCACTGCCGGGGCTAACACCATTTACGGCACCTACGGTAGTGACATCCTGGACGGCAAGGGCGGTGGCGACATCGTCCACGGTCGGGGCGGCAACGACACCTTCATCTTCGACAAGGGCTACGGCAGCCTGGAGATCGACCAGACCGATTACAGCGTCAATGCCAACAATGTGCTGAAGCTCGGGCAAGGGCTGAGCGTCGCCAGCATGGTGGTGACCACCACCCCCAGCGGCAATAGCCTGATCCTCGATTTCGGTGGCGGCGACGTCATCACCCTGGACTACGCCCTCAGCAACGCCGCATCCGGTGTGCAGAAAGTGGTGTTCGCCGATGGGGCCGAACTGACCAAGGCGCAATTGCAGGCCATGCAAGGCACTGCCGGGGCTAACACCATTTACGGCACCTCGGGCAATGACATCCTGGACGGCAAGGGCGGTGGCGACATCGTCCACGGTCGGGGCGGCAACGACACCTTCATCTTCGACAAGGGTTACGGCAGCCTGGAAATTGACCAAACCGACTACAGCGGTGATGCCAACAATGTGCTGAAGCTGGGTCAGGGATTGAACGTCGCCAGCATGGTGGTGAGCACCACCCCCAGCGGCAACAGTCTGGTGCTGGACTTCGGCGATGGCGATGTCGTCACCCTGGATTACGCCCTCAGCAACGCCACGTCCGGTGTGCAGAAAGTGGTGTTCGCTGATGGGACCGAACTGACCAAGGCGCAATTGCAGGCCATGCAAGGCACTGCCGGGGCTAACACCATTTACGGCACCTCGGGCAATGACATCCTGG
>Ga0209800_10001460_pt1 | contig 24553 bp, 22 predicted proteins | sample Higcelweek8metaG_FD_187174 | JGI IMG/M metagenome (GOLD analysis project Ga0209800, IMG submission 187174) | Freshwater pond sediment microbial communities from the University of Edinburgh, under environmental carbon perturbations - High... | ecosystem: Environmental > Aquatic > Freshwater >...
TACGGGAAACATAGCCTATACAACAAATTCGCTGGGCGATGTGCAGACGCGCATGGTCTACAAACCCTACGGAGAAGTAGGTATAGCTGGGGATGACGATTTCCGCAGTAAGTTCAACAAAGCAACACGCAGTGTTGCCGCACTGCTGACCGCGTAGGCATCTGGTGTAAGACGATTAAAAGTTAATATTTCCAGATGCCAGCGGCACTGTACTCTTGAAATCTGCGGCAGTGTTCGGATTTTGAGAGAAGCAAGTTCAACACACATGAACAGGATAGAACCGGTTTACAGTATTTTAACGCAAGATACTATGATGCGGAGCTGGGGAGGTTTGTGAGTGCTGATGATCAGATACCTGATCCGGGAATGACGCAATCGTATAATCGGTATCTCTTCTGCGCAGGAAACCCGGTCAGCTTTATCGACGCATCGGGGCACGACTGGAAATCCGGCATATTCGGTTCGATTACCAGTACCTTCGGCGGTGCTGTGGGTGCGGTGAAATCTATCGGCAGCGGCATCAGGAACACTCTCGGTTCAGCGGCATCAGCGGCCAAGAGTGCGGGTAAGTCGATTTGGAAGGGTATTAAAAATACCGATTGGGGCAAGGTAGGTAAAACGGCTGGATATATGGTTGCGGGTGCGTTGATGGCGGGTTTTGCTGCGTTATGTATTGCAGTGGTTGTTGCAGCAGTACTTCCTTTTATACTTGCGGCGACGCCTTTTTTTGGTAGTACACTTTTTGCCTGGGCCACAGGGACGTCTATATTGACTCAGGGTCTTTTTGCGGCAAGTGTTGCCGCCGGAGCAGGACTGATAGGCGGATATAGTGCCGCTCAAAACGATGAGAGTTTTGATACTCTTTTACGGGGATCAGCGCTGATGGGAATGAGCATAGGCAGTAATATATTTACATCAGCAATGTATTTTGCATATCTTACGCAAGTAATAGTATTCGGAACGATTGGTGGAATTGCTTTGGGTCTGGATAGATTGGGGGTGATAAATGATTTTGATAAGGATGATTACCTCAATTGGACTCTTGGGCAGGAGCATAGAAGTCAGGGCACTCACGGCAAGAGAATGCGGGCCCGCCCATGGTTTCCGGGGGATGATCATGTTACCGGTATAAATTCAGGGGGTAAAGGTGGAATTTCTGAAGATAATTCACCTCTTATGGCTTTGCTTGATGTGATGGGCGTCCATGGTATAGGAGTAGTTCACGATGAATTATGTGAGCAAAATCAAAGTAAAAAAGGATTCGCTCAAGATGCGGGATATATGATGACCGCAGCAGACGCTTATGGGACTCATGGTACTAATTTTGGCTGGCAAGGAGAACCTTGGTGGAGATAAAATGTAGTAGAAACATGTTGGTAAGGATTTTCTTTATTTTTTCGATATTAATCACAACGTCTTTGTACGGGAACAGTCGAGGTTATTTTGGGTTAGGCTTGGGAATTGATTGGGGGGGAGAACATCTTTATGGAAATGATAATAAGTCGTCATTTGATTTGGTTTCAAATGATACGATTTTTTATCCATCATTTGGTTTTGAGGTTGCGTACGATTTTTTTCTTATAGGATATCATTCATCATTTGATTTTGATCGTCAAATGATGAATTATAGTGTTTCTCTCAATAATTTTTATTTATGTAACAATATTATATATCAAAGAAATTATCAATTGCTTTCAGATCCAAACTATTCAAAAGGTACTGGTTGGTCCGATGAATATGATGGAAAAAGGTATGATGCGTTTTCAATACAAAGCACAGGAGAGGCTGGTTATTTGTTAACATGTGACTTCTTGGTTTTCAAAGCTATTTCATATAAGATGCTTTATCTTAATACTGATAAGCAAAAACCTGGCTTTGGTATTGGTTTGTTGACTGGTTTTTGCTATGATTATTCAACCCTTAAAAGTAAAGAAATATTGATACCAGCGGGGGAGCGCCCATACTATGAAAAAAATGGAGATTATAAAGGGGATTCTATATTAACTTGTGGTCCGCAACTGACACCAATTATTTCATATGTTTATGAAGACGGACTTGGGCTATGGTATATTGCATACGGAGTTTCAATTATGCCATTTCCAATCCGAAATGGGGCAATATACACTGAGAATGGTGAAAACAATGCAGAATTTACGAGTGTACCCATTATAAATTACAGGATTATGGCAGGTATACAAGCTGGCGGAGGAGTTATTAACGCTGTTTTTAAAACGAATAGTTATTTTAAAGAATACAATTTCCCAAAAGGGGATGATGATGTTGTCATTTCTGAAAGTGTTGGCAGTTTAGAACTTCATTATGGTGTTTTGTTTTGAAGTTGATTGTTATAATGTTTGGTTTTCGATTCTTCCGAATATCGCGGTGCGCCAGGCTAAGGCGTTTTCATCTTGTGGAATGACGGCTTTGCCGCAAATGGGTGCAAGTCCCAATCCGGAAAGGATTAGCCCACCACCGGTATCGAGTGTTGCGGTAAGCGGAGAAATGTTTTGATGGGGTGGGATTAACCTAATAAAGCGGCGCCAGCCGTAAACCCGTAAGGCACGATGCCTAAGGCGAAACGCTGCGACAGGAGGTCGCAATGAAGCGTTTCGCGCTCCGTTCGTCTTTCGCAATACTGCGCAGCAGGTGCGAAAGTTACGAACGGCAGCCACTCTGGCGTCGGTACGGAAAGGATGACGATAGTCGGCGCGTGCACGGAAGCACAAGCGCCGATGAAGAGGCGCTTCTTTGCGCCACTTTCTTTCGCGAAAGAAAGTGGCAACGGATTCGATTGCTTTCTCAAAGCAAAAACATCTTTGAAAACAAAAGATTCAACACAACCAACTCCCTCGGAATCGTAAAAAATCCTACGGTGAAAGCGCCATCGCAGGCGATGATGACTTTCGCAGCAAGTTCAATAATCACGAGTCCGATAAGACGGGACTGATGTATTTCAACGCGAGGTACTACGACCCGGATGTGGGAAGGTTACCGTCAACCATTCGCTGTGCATATCGTTCAGAGTGAAGGGCGATATAGCTGTATATCCCCCGAAGATGAACCTTTGCGATTTCGGTCCAAAAAACCTTCATTATCAGGATAGCCCGTATTCTTTACGCACATCTTCAACGGGAGTTAGTCGCCCCGCTTTTGAATCCTCGAGTCCGGCTTCAATAGCTTCTCTGACATAAATTGTATACATAAGATCTTCCCATGTTGCATTGTCGGGAAGATTATCAACGAGAGAATGAGCCTGTTCTTTAATCATTTGGCCAACTCCTGAATGTGCTTCGATATTACCTTACACAATTTAATTTATCAAATTATAATTCTGAACCTTCGTCAAGTACAAATTCTGACAGCACACCTGTCGAGAGAGTCACGATAGGTGTGCTTATTTAAAGAACCGGCAGCGGCAAGATACAGTATACGAAGTACTGCCTTGGCATCAACAACGAACTGATGATTCAGAAGACGGCCGGGGCGGCGAGCGACAATCTTCTTTCAAAGCTCGATCCCGAATTCTGCAACTATGTCTTTGACTGAAAAACCCTTGACGGCGCGCTGTGCCGGCTGTATTATCTGGCCTCAGATCAGCTGATGAATGCGAAGGATACCCCGATGAAACAAAGATTTCTCCTTTGCCATATTGCCGCCTATCCCATCGTACTGCTCAACGATATGGTTTTTCTCGGGGCCTATTTCTTTTTGAATCCCCATGCCCGGATGCTCGCGCCGGTAATTACGCAGATATTTACCGAGGCTTTTTTCTTTCTGCTTGTTCCGCTGGTGTATGCATCGCGCAGCTGGAAGAAAATTGAAGCATATACCGCGGCCGCCGGGGCAGAGGCTGTTCTGCAGAAAATACCCCTGCGTTCATCCGCGGTATTGACTGTCGCGGGCGTTCTCTTCACTGCTGTTGAAATATCATTGATCCTCTTTGCCGGATCAGCCGATATGTTCGGGACGGGCCTGCTTCGGGCGCTCAGCATGATCTATTCGATGTTATTTTCGTATATACTGATTCCCGGCTTTATTACCTGGTACTGCACGTCGCAGTTTCTGATCAGGTTCCGCGAAGAGCTTTTCGTGAACAGAAAGATGACCTGTCTTCCCGCCGGCGGTTCGCTGAGCGTCAAGCTTCTGGTTCTTTTTCTGGTACTGGCGCTGGCGCCGCTCAGTGTCATCGCGATGGATCTGGTCGGCGCCGGATACTTCAGCGAATTCAGCACAAAGAATTTCTATGTCGTGATGGATATTGTTTATGTTCTGCTCGGGGTGGTGCTCGCGGTTTTTTTTCTGACAGACAGCTACGTGCGGCCGTTGACCCGGTTGACTGCATACTTTGACGAGGTGAGGCGGGGCGATTACTCTGTGCGTGCGCCGGTGCTTACCAACGACGAAGTGGGGCGGCTCAGCCGTCACTTCAATCAGATGACCGCCGGGCTCGAAGAGCGCGAATACATCAAAAGAACCTTCGGCAGATACATGGGGGCGGCGGTCGCCTCCGAGATTCTGTCGGGTGCATTGGATTTATCAGGACATGAGAGGGAAGTGACGGTGCTCTTCACCGATATTGAAAACTACACTTCAATTGCTGAACTGCTCTCACCTCGCGAAGTCGTCGCGCTTCTGAATACCTATTTCACCGAGGTGGTGCGGATAATTGACACACACAACGGCGTAGTCAATAAATTCATCGGTGACGCGGTCATGGCACTTTTCAACGCCCCGGTAAGCGATCCCGATCACGCGGATAACGCACTGCGGGCGGCGCGCGCGATTGCCGAGTATTCGGCGAGCGCACTCTATACCGGGGGCATACAACTTAAAACACGTATAGGCATCAATACCGGCCCCGTTATCGTCGGCAACATCGGGTCGGCGGAGCGCCTCGAGTACACGGCGATCGGCGACACCGTCAACACCGCGCAGCGGCTTGAGGCTCTGAACAAAGAATGCGCGAGCTCGATACTCATGAGCGAATCTACTGTCGCGCTGTTGAAGGACAAAAACTGCCGTCCTGTCGGCGAGTTTCCCCTGAAGGGGCGCCGCCGTGCGGTGCGCGTGTATACTGCTGTTTGATGTGCGGCTTAAAACGCTGTGATCCGCGGCTATTTTCAATATTAACGGCCTGTTTTATAGGGCGCAACAAGTACCCGAATGTGTTTAAAGGTGTTGCGAATGATTCTTGAACCGCTCCGCGGTGTATAATACAATTTTAAGCAGTACATTTCGGCTGGGGGATCACTATGCAAATCTATTACTTCTCGGGCACCGGTAACTCGCTTCATGCCGCAAAACTTCTGCAGCGGCATTTTCCCGAAAGTACGCTCGTTCCAATGATCTCCGTTGTGCCGATAGAGAGGGCCGCGGCGAAAAGCCGTGTGGTCGCTCTTGTCTTCCCCCTTCATCTGTCGTACCTGCCCAAGCCGGTAAGGATGTTTTTAGAAAAAATTGATCTCTCGTCAGCCGATTATATTTTTTCAGTGATCACCCGTATCGGCACCTTCAGCTTCTGTGATATCGCGATCAGAAGATATCTTAAGCGGCAGAATAAAAACCTTAATGCGCTCTATTATTTGAATATGGCCGACAACTCGCCCACGGGTCTTAAGCCCGGAAAGGGCGATCTCAAATGGATCGAGCGCGTCAGCTCCGAAAAACTTTCGGCGATTGACAGGCGCGTTGACGCTGAAGTAGATGCAATCGCCGCAAGTGTGTCCAGAAGAGAAAACTTGCCGACAAACGTTACGACTAATCCCCTGCGGCTGATCCTTGAGCGTGTCATGCGTGCGGTCATCACCGCATCATCAAAAAGCGAGGTCGGCTTTTATGCCGACGAAAGCTGCACCGGCTGTAAAAAGTGTGAGAGAGTCTGCCCCTCTGAAAAAATAGTGCTGCAGAATAACAGACCGCTCTGGCTGAGTTCCACCCCGTGCTACTACTGTTTTGCCTGCTTTAATTTCTGTCCCGAAGAGGCGATTCTCATTAACGGTAAATTCACCCAGAAATCGGGGCGCTACCATCATCCCGCGGTCACTTTCGAAGAGATTGCGCGCCAGAAAAACGGGTGTTCTGTGCAGTAAGCTTCGAGAATATCTTTTCAGCTTGAATCTCGAAAATAACTGCTCAGATTCGGTGATATTGCGGCGCAAAATGTTTTTCGCCGCCCTCTGTTCTTTTTTTTTTGTTTTTTTTTCGAAGTGCACTATGATGTTTCATGTAGTGCGACAATGTTTGAAAAGAGTAGTGATGACAGCAGCCCTCAGCAATAAATGCAGCCGTATACACCGGTTAGTACTATAATGAGTTCCCCGAAAGTCCGCTGTACTTGCGCTTCCGCGAATTTCTTCAATTTTAATGAAGTATGGGTTGAAAACATTGCTCATTATTGGCATATCTCAGAGTTGTTGACTTTCGCACTTGCTGAGAACCAGACAGAATAAAGAGGGTACTGATACAGAGATGAAAGATCTACTTATCCTTTTTGCCTTTTTGCTGGCGATTGCGCTTATTACGGGAAAGCTTTTTGAACGGGAGAAGACCCTTCCGCAGCTGTTCACCATACTGTTGCTGTCGAATTTCGCCTTCTATCATATAATAAGTTATCTGCTGTATTGTCCGCTTCCGTTTGAAATTCCGCGCATGAACGAGTGGGCATACTTTCTTGAGGCGATGGGATTTGTACTTTTTCTGTTCAAGGGTCCCACTCATTACGGCTACGCGCTGTCGGTAGTCACTTCAGGAAAGTCCTTCCCCAAACGCTATCTGCTGCATTTTCTGCCGGGCATTATTTTCGCCGCGATATATCTTCCCGTTGCAGGCATGAAGATCTCGGCGGCGGGGGCCTCCGGCGGGGCATCGATTTTTTTCCCCGGACACCACACGATCATGCTGATATCGGTATTTCTGTGCGTGATAATCTACGATGCGTATCTGATAATGTGTATAATCCTGCTCTATCCAATGCTGCGCAAGTATCCGAAGCGCAACATGATATTCAAGGTGATTCTCGCCAGCTACGTTGCCGGAATCTGTACCACCTCATTCTGGCCTGTCGATATCATGATGAGGGTCGAGTTTACCGATGACGTTCGCGTCGGATCGCTGTTTTACCTGATAATCATTTATCTGATAAGCTGCCGGTATCCCGAACGAATGGTGCAGCTTGATATTGAATCAAAACGAACAAACTACCTTAAGACGCAGCTGCAGGGCGTTGACACAGAATCCATCGTTGCCCGGCTCGAAGATCTGGTGCATGTCGAGAAGGTCTATAAATCGCAGATAAGCCTCGCCGATCTTGCCGGGCAGCTCAATATCCGCCAGCATCAGCTCTCGGAAATTCTGAACTCTTACATGAAAACGACATTCGCCAATTACTTCAACGACCAGAGGGTTGAAGAGGCCAAGCAGCTGCTCGAGTCACGGCCGGATCTGCAGATCATCGAAATCAGTCTCGAAATCGGCTTCAATACGCTCTCGGTATTTTATCGTGAGTTCAAAAAGCGTGTCGGCAGCTCTCCCGCCGAATACCGTCGCCGGTTCATTTCATAAGCATCATGCGTTGCGCAATTCAGTATTAAAATATGATGTGCTGCGCTGTCGGGATTCGATGGCGCAGCACATCATTCAGAACAGTTTCAACGGCGGCATAATCAGTACAAAATAGAATAGCAGCAGGATCTCATCGCGGACGCGATAGGGACGCAAGGGAGGCTCTCATGCCCTCATGGCTCGACAGTGCGGTCTTCTACGAAATCTATCCTCAGAGCTTTCAGGATACCGATTCTGACGGCATCGGTGATCTTCGCGGAATAATCAGGCGCCTCGATTATATCCGCGAACTGGGCTGCAATGCCCTCTGGATCAACCCCTGCTTTGAATCACCCTTTAATGACGCGGGATACGACATCTCCGATTACTGCAGGGTCGCCCCGCGTTACGGCACCAACGATGATCTGTGCGATCTTTTCAGAGAGGCGCACCGGCTCGGCCTGCGGGTCATTCTCGATCTTGTGCCCGGCCACACCTCGTCGCAGCATCCATGGTTCGCCGAATCGAAAAAGGCTGAGACGAATGAGTTTTCACACCGCTATATCTGGACCGATTCTGTCTGGAAAGATTTCAACGGTGTCACCTCCGTTTGGGGATCGCTGCGGGCAGTCTCAGACAGGGACGGAAGCTGTGCGCTCAATTTTTTCACATCACAGCCGGCGCTCAACTACGGCTTTGCGCGGGTAACACAGCCGTGGCAGCACTCGTGTGATTCGCCCGCAGCGCTCGCGACGCGCGAGGCGATGAAAGAGGTCATGCGCTTCTGGCTGGCACTGGGCTGTGACGGATTTCGCGTTGATATGGCCGGATCTCTGGTTAAAGACGATATCGACGGCGAGGCGACTATTGCCCTGTGGAAAGAATTTCTGCAATTTCTCGGTGACGAGTATCCCGACGCGGCGGTCATCTCTGAGTGGGGTGATCCTGCCAGATCGCTTCGCGGCGGATTTCACATGGATTTTCTGCTGCACGTCGGCCCGTCGCACTATAACGATCTGTTCCGCTGCGACGAGCCGTTTTTCTCGCGCAGGGGCAGGGGCGACGCGTCGGCATTTATCGAATACTACGAAAATGCACGCGCGTCCAGCGGTAACCGGGGCCTCATCTGTATTCCCTCGGGTAATCATGACATGGATCGTCTCTCGCGCCGCCTTGACGCAGAAGAGATAAAGATCGCCTTCGCATTTCTGCTGTCGATGCCGGGTGCGCCCTTTATCTATTACGGTGACGAGATAGGCATGCGCTATCTCGAAAATCTCGTATCGGTCGAGGGGGGATACAATCGCACGGGGTCACGCTCGCCCATGCAGTGGGACGCAACGCTTAACGCAGGCTTCTCGTGCGCAGCGCCGCAGCGCCTGTACATCCGTCAGGATGAAGATCCCGGCCGCCCGACTGTCGAAAAAACGATCGCAGAGGCAGACTCGATATACAATGAGGTCAAAAAGATCATCGCGATCCGGGCGGCGCACGAAGTGCTGCAGAGCAGCGGTGATATCACATTTTTATCCGGAAGGGTGCGGGGGGAAGCTCTTGTCTATCTTCGCACCGGCAAAAGTGAAAAAATTCTTGTCGCAATAAATCCCGCACAACGTGAGGTAGTCATCGGTTGTCCGGCTCTCTCACCCGCCGGGGTCATTTATTCGCATCTGCAATCCGCCGTCATGCGCGACGGCAGACTCGTCATCCCCCCCGCCTCGGCGAGCTGGATTCTGCTTGCACAATAAAAATATATTTTCTTGACAAATTTCCAGAACGGATAGATATGAGCATCATATTGAGTACCTCTTCAGGGCAGGGTGAGATTCCCTACCGGCGGTAAAGCCCGCGAGCCGAAAGGCTGATCCGGTCAGATTCCGGAGCCGACAGTAAAGTCTGGATGAAAGAAGAGTGAGGCGAAGTGCAGAGCCTCCTTCGATGAGCCCTGAGAGAGATCCGGGGCTCTTTTTATTTCCGCGCTGCGCGTTATGCGCCCGCGAAATGTTCACGCCGCTGACGGTATGTTGCGTGAACACCGCAAAAAGATCCCCGCGCCGACCAGTTTTAAAGAATACGGGGGGATCACTATAAGATGCACACCTCTTTCATGCAACACGCCCTGGATCTCGCCGCCCGCGGGGCCGGGTATACAAATCCGAATCCACTTGTCGGCGCGGTCATCGTAAAAGACGGCACCCTTATCGCCGGGGGATACCATCACTTCTGCGGCGGCGACCACGCCGAAGTCGACGCCCTTAAAAACTGTACCGAAGACCCTTCGGGCGCGACCATGTACGTGACGCTCGAACCCTGCTCGCACTTCGGCCGCACCCCCCCCTGCGCCGACGCGATAGTCCGCAGTGGTATAAAAAAAGTAATAGTCGGCAGCTGCGACCCCAATCCGCTGGTCGCAGGCCGGGGTATCGCGATACTTCGCGATAACGGCATCGAGGTCGAATACGGTGTACTCGAAAGCGAGTGCCAGAAACTGAACGAAATCTTCTTCACCTATATCACCAGGCGCAGCCCCTTCTGTATTATGAAATGCGCGATGACACTTGACGGCAAAATCGCAACGGTCACGGGCGACTCGCGCTGGGTGACAAACGAAGAGTCGCGCAATCATGTGCATACCCTGCGGCAGCGCTGCGCCGCGGTCATGACCGGTATCGGTACAGTGCTCGCGGATGACCCCTCTCTGACGACGCGCCTCGCGCAGGGGTGCGGGCGTGACGCGCTGCGCGTCATAGTCGATTCGCGCGCGCGGCTTCCCCTTAATGCCCGCGTGCTGACGCAGCAGTCGGACGCGCAGACGCTTGTCGCGGTAAGCGGACTTGCCGACGATTCTGCGCTGCGCGCGCTTGAACGCGCGGGTGCGCGCGTCGTGGTCTGTTCTGATGCAGACGGGCGCGTCGACCTTGCCGCGCTTATGAAAGCGCTCGGTGAAATGCAGATAGACAGCGTCCTTCTTGAGGGGGGCGGCACACTCAACTACGCGGCACTTGAGTCTGGTATCGTCGATAAGGTGATGGTTTTTATCGCGCCCAAGATTGTCGGCGGCTCATCCGCGATGACGCCTGTCGGCGGCAAGGGCATCACCCTGATGAAAGACGCGATGACTCTGCACCGGGTTGAATATCACCGATTCTCGGGCGATATTATGGTCGAGGGATATCTCAGAAGTGAGGGGGCGGTATGTTCACAGGGCTGATAGAGGACATCGGTACTGTTGTGAGAATTTCAAAACAGGGAAAAAGTGCGCTGCTGCGCATCCGCTCGCCCAGGGTGGCCGAAGGGATGCAATCGGGTGACAGTGTCGCCATAAACGGCGTCTGCTTAACGGCGGTGGCTTTTGACGATAGAGAATTCACTCTCGAAGCCATGCCCGAGACTATGGAGCGTACGAACCTCGGAGTGCTCGTCTCACAATCGAAAGTGAATCTTGAGCGTGCGCTCAGGCAGGGCGGCCGCCTCGGCGGCCATATCGTAAGCGGCCATGTCGACGGAACCGGTTCGATCAGGGCTTTCAAACGCGATCAGATTGGAACATGGGTCTACATCGAGGCGCCCGGTGCACTGCTTTCCCAGATAGTCGAAAAGGGATCTGTGGCGCTCGACGGCGTTTCGCTCACGGTCGTCGACGCGGGCGCGCAGGAATTTTCTGTCTGTATAATTCCGCACACAAAAAATGAGACGACGCTTCTTTCGAAGCGGCCCGGTGATCGCGTGAATATTGAGTGCGACATTATCGGCAAATATGTCGCCTCACAGCTGGGCGCCGCGCAGAGCGGTCGCGAAAAAGAGGATGTTAGCAAAATCGATATGGATTTTCTGCGAAAGAACGGCTTTGCCTGAGATAAGAATTTGATTTGCTGCATAGCCGGCAATAAGGGGGCATCTTCCCCGACGCAGGCGATGCGAATGTCCGGGTTCTCAATAGTTGCGGTAAATTTGACAGTGAGCAATAAAGCGAAGAGAGGAAGAAATGAGTGATTTTAACACAATCAGTGACGCGATCAATGATATACGCGCGGGTAAAATGATTATCGTCGTCGATGACGAGTCGCGCGAGAACGAAGGCGATCTTCTGATGGCCGCCGAAAAGGTGACACCCGAAGCAATTAATTTCATGGCGACCTACGGGCGCGGCCTTATCTGCATGCCGGTTAAGGGTGAGCGCCTTCGCGAACTGCAGATTACTTCAATGGTGCCGCATAATACTGACGCGTTCCGCACCGCATTTACCGTGTCAATCGACGCACGCGAGGTGACGACCGGCATCTCGGCCTTCGAGAGGTCAGCCACTATAAAGAAAGTTCTTGATCCGGCCGCGCGATCCGAGGACTTCAAGCGGCCGGGTCATGTCTTTCCCCTTGAGGCGGTCGAAGGCGGCGTGCTGGTGCGCGCGGGCCACACCGAGGCGGCGGTCGATTTTGCCAGGCTCGCGGGGCTGTACGGCGCCGGGGTCATCTGCGAGATCATGAACGAGGACGGGACGATGGCACGAATCCCCCAGCTGACCGAGTATGCAAAGAAGCATAATCTTGCCCTGGTGACGATCGCCGACCTGATCGCCTACCGCAAGCGCACCGAGATACTGATAGAAAAAAGCGCCGAGGCGAAGCTTCCCACGCACTACGGCGAATTCAGAATGGTCGGCTTTCAGAATAAAATCAACGGCGAGCATCACGTGGCTCTTGTCAAGGGCGATGTGACGACGGGTGAGCCGGTGCTGGTGCGTGTGCACTCGGAGTGTCTGACGGGCGATACCTTCGGCTCAAAGCGCTGCGACTGCGGCGAGCAGCTCGCCTCCGCGATGCAGATGATCGAGCGCGAGGGGCGCGGCGTCCTTCTGTACATGCGTCAGGAGGGGCGCGGTATCGGGCTTATCAACAAGATCCGCGCGTACGCCCTGCAGGACAGCGGCATGGATACCGTCGACGCGAATCTTGCCCTTGGCTTTCCCGAGGACATGCGCGAGTACGGCATCGGTGCGCAGATTCTCGCCTCACTCGGTCTTACGAAAGTGCGCCTGCTGACCAACAACCCGAAGAAGATCGCGGGCATCAGCGGCTACGGCATCGATATCGTCGAGCGCGTTCCCCTGCAGATGGCGGCACACGAAAATGACGAGCACTATCTGAAGACCAAGAAGGAGCGGATGGGCCACATTCTGCATTTCTGAGGGTGCCGGTAAAAACGGTTTTTCCGGAAATTTGAAATGAAAAATATTGTAATTGCCGTACCTTATGCTCCCGTGGGCGGGGGCTTTCGCTTCTGCCGTATTTTATGCGGGGGGATTTCTTTCTCATGAACAGCATAGTGTTGAAGAGGATCGGTCCGGACGAGCTGCCCAGGGTTGTGAAGCTTCGCCTTCACCTGTGGAAGCGTACCGGAAAGATCAGAAGCGATATTGAATACTCGGAGATGTTCGAGCGCAACAGCGACTATTTCACCGAGCGCTTTGCTGCCGATAAGGCGGTCGTCTACGTCTATGAGAATACAGAGAATTCTGAATGGGTCTCGATCGGCATCGGGGTGATAATCGACAAGCCGCCGGTCAATCTCGATGACGGCGGCGGCGAGGGTTACATCTGCAACGTCTATACCGACGAGAACTGCCGCAAGCGGGGGTATGCGTTCAATATTATAAAAAAAATAATGGAGTACTTTGCATCGAAAGGGGTGGGCCGCGCGGTGCTGACGGCGAATGAAGAGTCGCTCAATTTGTATACCGCATGCGGATTTGCCGTGAACCCCCTTCATCTGGAGAAACTGGTGGAAAGGTGAGAGGTGCAGCCCTCCGGGTTCGGGCTTCTGCATGTGCCGGGATGTGCAATAGGGCGCTTTGCGGATTATCAGGGAAAATTGGTATAAAAAAGAAAATAAAGGATATAACAATGAAAACAATTGAAGGAAATCTTGTCGCAAAGGGACTGCGCTTCGGCATAATCGTGCCGCGCTTCAACGACTTTATCTGCGGCCATCTTCTGGGCGGCGCGATCGACGGTCTGACCCGTCACGGCGCGGCTGATGAAGAGATTGAGGTGGTGCGTGTTCCGGGGGCATTTGAAATTCCGCTGGTGGCAAAGAAGATGGCTCATTCTAAAAAGTACGACGCGGTCATCTGTCTGGGGGCGGTCATCCGCGGGTCCACCCCGCACTTCGATTATGTGTGCGCCGAAGTGTCGAAGGGCATCGCCTCGGTGTCGATGGAGAGCGGCGTTCCGGTGATGTTCGGCGTACTGACGACAGAAAATATCGAACAGGCGATCGAGCGCGCGGGAACCAAATCGGGCAACAAGGGCTATGACGCCGCCGTGGGCGCGATCGAGATGGCTAATCTTCTCAGGTCATTCTGAGATCAGTAAGGCTTCCCCCCCCCGCTCTGAAAGAGTTCAAAGGGGGGAAGCCGTTTTTTTACGCAGAATATCGATGCATCTTTTTCCGCACTTCAGCTTTTCGACTCTTAGAAATTCGTCGTGTGCGGTTTTCTGATACTTGTCATGTACCAGCGCGATTACGAGTTCATCGTTTTTTATTGAGCTGACGGTGTTCAATAGAAGGCCGATGCTGTTTTCGCCTGCCGACCAGTGGACAAGATCGCCGTAGGGCACATCGGTAATGACGATGTCGGGGGTGTGTTTTTCGATTTGGGAAATATCACCGGCAAGAATATCACACGCAAACAGCTTCGTCTCAAATTCCTCGTATCTCTTCTCAAGAATCTGTGAAAATGTTTCTGCAGATGCAAGTGCCTGCCGGTGGCTCTCTTTGGCGTAGAGGGCGTGCAGCTTCTCAAGCTCTAAACGCCGTCCGTGCAGCCCGGATTTTGACAGAAGAGAGAAGTTCTTTTGCGCGACCTGCAGAAAATCCTCGTTGATGTCAGAACCGATGACCCCTTTAATTTTAGCACTTTCAACAAGAGCGAGGGTTGTCAGAAGGTAGCCGGTGCCGCAGCACGGGTCGTACACAGTGATCTTCTCTTTTTTTCCGCAGTGTTCAGCGCAGCGGTTGAACACCTCGCAGGCGATTTTTACGGGAAAATTGGGGCTTCCCCCCGTGCCGTAAAGAACCCGGCCCGAGGCGAAATCCTCATAACTGTGTAATGTGCGGTATCTGTATTCCATGAAGCATCCCGGTCAGTTCGATCGCGCCGCCCAGGCAGCGTGAAGTCGTTTATTAAAATCTGCAGAACTATAACAATCGATGTTTGAATGAATTTTTTTTTATCTTTTCATTTTGCGCCATCAGTGCAGCCTCCTGCGCGCACATATCCCGCTGCATGGCGCTTAAGTTACGATGGGGGCGGGGGCTTGCTGATGCGGTAATCACGCAGACTATCGTGTGTAAAGTATTCCCCTGACATTTCCCTTTTTGATTTCGTTCATAAGGGCGATCTCTGATCTGCCGTCACCCAGCCTGATCGTAATCTGAGAGAGAAAGTTTTCACCCCGGTGCTGTGCGCCGATCTGCTGCAGATATGAATAGTATTGCAGCAGAGTGATAATCCTTGTCTCATCTTCGGGATTCTCGAGGGGGTAAAGATCGGGGCCGGCAAGCCCGCGTTCGGTTTTTTTCGCGAACTCTTCAAGACAGGCGCGATACTGCGGCGAGGAGGTCACACACGCAAGGTGCGCATTCTCGATTGTATAAATGACGGGAAAAAGTCCCTCCCGCGATTCGGCCAGGCACAGCAGCGGGGTTCGGTAGGTGCCGATTTCGGTATTTTCGAAAGAGAAATCGTCGGTGATGAGTTCGACGCTGCCGTTGCCGTCAATATCGGTGAAGTCGATGCGCGAATATCCGCTCACTTCGACAGGAGGGCTTTCGATAATATTGCCGCCGGCCTGTACGAATGTATATATCGCAGTGAACCCCCCGCTCTCGCCGCCGGAGTGAAAAACGAGAAAGAGCGTTTTATTCTTTTGTATGGTATATATATTTGAGGAGATGAAAAAGGAGTAGTCGCTCTGTTTTTTTAAAATCTTTTTTGTCTTGCTGTTTGTAAAGGTGACGGTACTCCCCATGAACTCTTCAGGGCGGGATTCCACATGTACGGAATACGCCCCCCACTTGAAATTTACGGGAGCAGCAGCTTCTGTGCCGTCCGTGCCCGCCGCAGTCACTTCTTTTTTATGACACGACAGCGACGCCAGACAGAGCGCCAGAATGAGGATAAACGAAGGTATCGGGCGGGCGGGCCGCCCATTTTCTATTATACTGCTTTGCATTCAACCGTCCGGTGCGGATTGTTTTCAACAGGCGGAGGGGGAGTGTGCCTATTTCGCTGTATGCTCGGCAGCGATGAAAGATATCTCGACACTCGCGCCCTTGGGCAGGGCCGAGACTTCGATCGTCTGACGCGCCGGTTTGTAGTCGCCCGCAAAATAGGATCCGTAGACTTCGTTTATTACGGGAAAGTCTTTCATAGAGGTGATAAAAATATCCGCCTTGACCACGTTCGTAAAATCGAGTCCCGATGCGCTGAGGACAGCCTTCAGATTTTCCATAACCTGCGTCGTCTGCATGCGTATATCGCTCGAGACAATTTCGCCCTTCTGCGGGTCCATCGGAATCTGTCCCGATAAAAGAAGCAGATTGCCGGCGCGAACCGCCTGCGAATAGGGGCCGAGCGCCGCAGGCGCCTTGTCAGTGTGAATCTGTTCAAAAGATTGCATCTCTCATCACCTCATCTGACGGCATGGTAGCCCCCCGTCATTTTCTCTTCAAGAAATTTATTGTTCGTTTCAATTTTTGCGCGGGATCACCGCTGAAATCCCCCCGTAATTATGAGATCATCGAAAAAATCGGGATTCTGATAAATATATTTATCACCGGATGATACAGCCCGTGTTTCAGTAAGGCAATGCAATGTGCACACATTGTATCCGGCGGTTCCAAAAACCACCTGCAGAAAGATTTTATCCGGTCTTATCGATTTTAGTGAGTAGAGCGGGATAAGGTCTTCGGTTTGTGACTGCCCGATAAAATTATGAATTGAGGAATGATTAATGAAAAAGCTGATCGCCCTACTGTTGTGTTTTTCTTTTCTTCTGCTCTCCTGCGCAGACAGTGAAGATGACAAAAAAAGTGATAATGCGAAGTATTACCTCTCAAAGGGATACGGCTGGCTGGTGAAAATCGACGGAGAGGATTTTACGAGTTACAATGTTGCGGGTAAAAAGTATTACAAACAGGATAGCAATTTTGAAATAGACAGATTGAAAATTAAAAACGGGAAAGAGCTGTATGACTTCTACGGTGACAAAGTCGGAGAGTTCAGTGACTGTGTGTATTCTGACGGTCAGGTGAATTATGATTTCGAACAGATCGATTCGATAGATGATTACGAATTAGAAGAGGGGGATGATGCGGCCGCGGTATTCGAGTGTTTCTGGCAGACGATTGAAGAGAATTCGGCGGTGATGCGGGTTTCGGGAGCCGACTGGTCCGCTCTGTATGACGAGTACAAGCCGAAGGTCTCTTCACGGATGAGTGACGAGGATCTTTTCACGCTTCTTAGCGAGATGACCGCGAAGCTTAAAGACGGGCACATGAACGTCGGCATCACCAGCGACGGGAATATTATTGAAGCTTTCTGCGGCGCTCCCGAAGATGAGTTCAGAGATTTTAATGACGATAACAGAAGCGCCATGATCGATATTGTCTCCAAACAGCTGACAGACTATGATGAATCCCGCGTACTTAAAACCGATGAAGGGGTGCGCCTGCAGTACGGCATGCTCGGCGATTCGATCGGCTACATCGGCCTGCACACCTTTGAAAGTGTAGAGAGCGAATCAACCTGCTATCAGGAGGAACTGGCCGCCTATATCGCCGTACTTGATAGTGTTTCGGCGTACTTTGAGTCAAAACAGATTTCTAAATTCATCGTCGATCTGCGTTTCAACGGCGGCGGTTACGACACCTTCGCAGTTGAAACCGCGAAATATTTTGCCGCTGCGAAATACGACGCCTACAGCAAGGCTGCCAGATGCGGGGGATATGAGGATTTTCTGCCAGTGCAGGTGATAACAGTTGAGCCGAAACAGAATTGGCTGAGCGGAAAAACGGCACTGGTATTGACCGGCACGGCCACGTACAGCGCCGCCGAAGTCGGTGCAATGGTATTCAAGGGGATGGGGGATAACGCGACGCTTGCGGGATCGCACACCGCCGGTTTCTTTTCCGACCTGCTCATCAAATCTCTGCCGAACGGCTGGGTTTTCACACTTTCTAATGAGCGGTATTTTGATGCAGAGGGGACAAACCCCGAACAGAAGGGTATCGAGCCTGATATCGCCATCAGCTACGACTATGCACTTTTCGAAAGCGGAAGGGATTCCGTTCTGGAGCAGGCGGTAACAACTATAAAAAATATGTAACTGATGATAAATCGAAGAGCTGATGCCGCGACTGCGTCGGCTCTTCGCTCACGGTTACGAACTCGAGCGGCGGTGCGGGAGCACCGCTGTCGCAGTTTGCGGCGAAAAGGGCCGCAGCGGCAGAACCGCGGACGAGTGCTCTCACACCGCCCATTCAACCCTCATTATTTGAATAATTATCCCTCCGCCTGAAAACAGAAAATAATTATAGAACAATACTTGCAGGTGCTGTTATCCTGTCAAACGGCCGGGCAGCACCTCCGAAAAGTGACGGGCATGCCTGCGTTTATTCCGGCGGGAGGGGAGATCATGAATAGCGGCGCAAATGAAAAAAAAGATCAGAACGACAGCTTGTCCGGGCTCTATCAGATTGCCGAAGATCCCCGGGGCGGGGTACTTGAGCTGAAGCGCATTTTGAAGCGGGGGCTCGATCTGTCCGCCCGTGATGGTGAAGGTCTCACCCCACTGCTCTTTTTTTTGCGGCGCGTTAAAAGAAATCAGATCAGCTTCTGGTCGTATGCGGGCCGGAGCGCAATCACCGCCGTCGAATACACCGTAGAGCGGGGCCTCTTTTCCCGCTTTAAGAACGGAGCGAAGACCACCTTTCCGCTTTCGCAGCAGCGTGAATGCGCGGCGCAGCCCTGGGGACCCGCCGGACAGCTCGTCTATATTTCGCTTATCGACTGCGCGCTGCTGCTTATTTCGCAGCGGCAGAATCTTGAGGCCGCCGATGATCAGGGCAATACGCCGCTTTTGTGCGCCGCGGCGATCGGCGAGATGCGGCTTGTGCGGGCGCTGATAACTAACGGTGCAAGATTAGACGCAAAAAATAAGGCAGGTGAGAATATTATCCATCTGTGCGCGGCAAGCGGAAGAGCCGACGCGCTGGCTGCGATTTTGAAGATCGAAAATATCCCGGGGGTGAACGAAACTGACGCTGCCGGCTGGAGCGCGCTGCACCATCTTGCAGCCTCCGGCGACTTTACCGAATCGGCGAAACTGCTGCTTCGGCGGCGGGGGGATATCTCTATAAAAAGTGCCGCCATGAAGAGGGGTTTCTCCGCGGGAAAAACCGCGGCGCAGATCGCCGCGGCAAAGGGCTTTGACGGCTGCGCCGCGCTGCTGTCACCGAAGGCGCAAAAAGCGCACCCCGCCGGGATACACGAAGCGGCAGGTGCGGGCGACATCGGCCGTATTGAAAGATATCTCAGAGCCGGCGGCGATATCGAGGCGATTGACGGGGATGGCTGTACGCCGCTGCTGCGCGCCGCCGTGAATAACCGGCGTGAGGTGATAAAACTTCTGACGGTGAACGGAGCCGATATCAACGCGGCGCAGAGCCAGCACTTTAATGCGCTCATGCTCTGCCTGGACCGCCTGCACGACAGAAACACTCTGCGCGGTGATTTCGAGCGCGAGTGCACTTCGGCCGCACTAACGGCCGAAGTACTTATCGACGGCGGAATCGATCTTCGCGCCGCAAAGAAGTTTTCCGGCCAGACGGCACTGCACGATGCGGCGGGCGTTTCCGGCGAGATCACCGCCATGATAGTGCGTGCGCTGCGAGCCTCGTACGCCGATTACAAATCTTTGATCGACTGCCGCGACCGCGAGGGGCTCACCGCGCTGCACCTTGCCGCGCGCGGCGGAAACCTCCGTTCGCTTCGCGCGCTGTGCGAAGCGGGTGCGGATATCAATGCCGCCGACGAGTGCGGATGTACCCCGCTGCACGCGGCGATTCTCGCGGGAGAGAGTGAGGCGGCGCAGTACCTGATCGAACATGGCGCCGACACCGCGTGCGCGATTGTGCGCGCACTCGGCATCTGCGCTGCGGGCGATGACGCCAGGGCGATTGCAGTCAAGGCGAAACGAAGCTCGATAGTCCGCATGATCGACAGTTGCACGCGCTGATCGCACTGTCATTTTCGCCCCATCGGGCAGGCTGCGCGGAAATCTCAAATCGTGATGATGAATTTTTCCGCGCTCACCTCTCTGCGTACGGGCTCTTTGCCCGCTTCGGGGTAACCGATCGCGATCAGCGAGAAGGGGATGATCCCCTCCGGAAGGGGTACGATCGAAGTGAAGTTGCGGATGTTCTCTTCAACGGGGGCGATACCCATCCATACACTGCCCAGACCGAGCGAACGGGCGGCGAGCAGTATATTCTGTGTCGCGGCGGCGCAGTCGACAACCCAGTACTCGCGGTTCACACACTTTGAGGGCTCGCCCATCACAAGAATATTTACGGCGGATTTCGCTGCCGGCGCGAACCAGGGAATTTTGCGGACGATCCTGCCTATCCTCTCCGGGTCGCTGAGTTCGGCAAATTTCCACGGGCTCTTTCCGTGCGCACTGGGGGCGGCGGCCGCTGCCTCGAGGAGGATCTTCTTTATGTCGTCAGTGAGCGGACGCCTGTCGAAGTCGCGGACGCTGCGGCGTGTAAAGATCGAATCCAGCGTGCTCTCCTGCGGTGAAGGGGTCTCGTCCGTTGTTCCCCCCGCATCGCCCCGCCGGTTAAGCGGCTTGCAGAGTACCTCTGAAATTTTGAGCATGTTGAGGCTCTGCGAAGAGCCGGGGTGAACTACAAGCGCGGTGTCGAGGCCCCGCCCGGTGCCCGCGGCAACGATCACCATGTCGCTCTGCGAGACCAGCCCCGCGTCGGCCGCCATAAGCGTCATTTCGACGCAGACCTTGGTTCCCTCGCCGAAGGTGCGCAGAAAATCGGCGACGACCGCAGGGGTACTATTGCCGTAGAGCTTGTCGGTGTGAAAGAGCATCGTGCCGAAGTGGACCTTGTGCCCCCTGGTGCGAAGCTCATGTGCCAGCTCCTGGGGAAAGCGGCTCGAATCCTTCGCCATGAAATCATACTGGTGGGGAACGACGATCAGCTCGACGGGCTCATCCTTAAAGAAGGCGAGTGCGCGCGCGGCGACGCTGCCGGTTGTCGATGCGAGGACGAGCTTTTTTATTCCGCCTTTGCGTGCGCGCTCGCGTATCAGGGTGAAGACTGTGCCGGTGTTATCCCCCCGTACATCCTCAAAATAGTGTATCGATTGTTTCATTGAAATCTCCTTTATTGTTTAATGGCAGGATTCTATCACATATATTATATCTTGACAAGTACGCACTAATGCGGTATATAGTATCCCAATAGATACTGTTAAATTGATTTTCTTCATTAAATGCGCTTTGAGCACTGCTTTGAACAGCGCAATTTTTTTTTATTTTTTTTAAGGGAACTCCCAAATACTCTATTTGGATGTTCCCTAATGACGCTGCGCGCCAATAATCGGGCGGAAAGTGTGGTATTTTCGGTGTTCATGCATGTCTAATTCTGCGTTTTGTAAGCGCTCATTAAGGGGGGGATGATGGTCTTTAACGGAAAAGAATATCAGTGTGCGATGGAGCTCACTCTTGACCTGATAGGCGGCAAGTGGAAGTCACTGATCCTGTGGAATATCGCCGATAAGACGGTACGCTTCAATGCCCTGCGCCGCGCGCTGCACGGTGTAACGCAGAAGATGCTCACCCAGCAGCTGCGCGAACTTGAAGCTGACGGTCTGCTCTCCCGCAAGGTCTACGCGGAAGTCCCTCCGAAGGTCGAATATACCCTGACAGAGCATGCAAGAGGGCTGCTTCCGGTTCTGCAGCTTCTTTGTGACTGGGGCGTGGCCTACGCCGGTGAATGCGCCGTCGATGAAAAAATTGCGGCAGGCGGCGACTAGCGGCATTTTCCGCTACCGCAGTTTGCGATTGAGCAATAAATCGCTTGTGATTTTTCGGGGCAGTGGTTATTATTAAAGGTCCCCTCGTTTAACCGGAATCGTTGTAAAAGATTTTTATATCAGAGGTCCGTTGATGGCTAAGGCTGCCAGTAAGACAATCGGCGTCATTCTCGACTGGCTGGTTTTCGGGGATAATCCTCTCTACTACCAGACAACGATTCTGGAAGGGGTTGACTGTTTCTGCCGGGATAGGGATTACAATATGAGTGCCTTCACCGTTGGAAGGTTCGACTCGCCCTATCTGCGCGAAACAAAGAACAATTTTCTCTGCAACCTGGTTACCGCCAAACACATCGACGGTGTGATCATCTATCCCTCAATCGGGTTTTTTTCGGGGCAGCCGAAGCTTGAATCGCTGGTGCACTCACTTTCGCCGGTGCCGGCCGTTGTTCTGGGAAACCGATTTGAAGGTGTGACTTCGGTCATCATCGACAATTACCGCTACATGAAAGAGATAATCTCGCACCTGATAGTGATTCATAAGCTTAACAGAATCGCTTTCATCAAGGGCAGTGTGGGCAACCATGACGCGGAGATCAGGTTCAATGCCTACAGGGATACTTTGTCCGAGAACGGCATCGCCTATGATGAACGGCTCGTCGTGCAGGGCAGTTTCGTCGTCCGCTCGGGGCTTGATGCGGCAAATCATCTGATGGACAACGGTGTAAGTTTTGACGCGATCGCGGCCGCAAATGACCAGATGGCGATCGGCGCGATCCGCGCCCTCGAGGCACGGGGAGTCTACGGGTTTCCCGTGACGGGTTTTGACAACAATGACGGCGCGAAGAACCGGGGTCTTACGACTGTTGACCAGCTGCTCTACGAGGAGGGCTATACCTGCGCCCATCTTGTCGCCGAGATGATCGAAGGGCGCAAGGTCGACCCGGTATGCATTGTTCCATGCAAATTTATACAAAGAAGTTCCTGCGGATGCCCGCCGGAATCTGTTGCCGTCATCAATAAGGATGAGGAGTTCAACCCGAATTATATCGAGGATTCTTTCAGCCACGATATCCGGCAGATCAATAAAAATATTGAAGATCCAGTGCAGAAGTCGGCCTTTCTTTCGATCATCAATGAACTCGAACAGACAATTGCCGAAGAGGGGGCTCCCGCAAAAATCGTACTTGTCTGGGAAAAATTTCTGAAACTGTGCCAGCGCGAGAAAATCAGTTCAGGAAAACAGCTGTCGCTGTTCTCTTCACTGCGCAGAAAAATAATCTCGATGTCGAAGAATAACCGTGATGTCAACTCCGCGACTTCGGGAATTACCGGCATGGGCATTATGACCGGCCTGTACTCCGAGAACTTTTCAAATCAGTACGACACGCACACAGACACCCTTACCCAGTCGCTCGATAATCTCGGAGAGGATCTCTTCGACACTCTCGATCTGAAAAGGCAGATGGAGCTGCTCTTCAGCAGGATGCCGCAGTTCGGCATAGAAAGCTGTCTTGTGGCAAGATATCTCGATTTTGACAATCCCCTCGATCGCGCGCAGGCGCTGTTGGCCTACACACCCGACGGCAGGCTTGATAACGGCGATGTGTTCAGTACAAAAGAGCTGTATCCCGCCGGATTCATAGATTCGCTTAAGAAAAAAAGATACAGCATCATCGTGCAGCCCTTCAGCAGCGGCGATAAGGTCATCGGATACATGGCCGCGACAATTGATGTTCTGAAGGACAAGAACCTTCTTATGCTGCGCAGCAGAATTAATACCGCTTTGAAAGAGTCGCTCTATATCGACGTTCTTGAGAAACGGATCAACGAGCGCAAGGACGAACTTGTCGATATCAACAGCAGGCTGACAAAGAGTCTTGATAATAACCGGCTGCTGATGCGTGAACTTGAACACCGGGTAAAAAACAATCTGAGCGTTGTCGCCTCTCTTCTCAATCTCGAAGCGCTCTCCTCAGAGCAGGAAGAGGTTAAAAAAGTCCTGACCGAGGCGCGAACCAGAATCGAGTCGATGGCGGCGATCTATGAACGCCTCTACCTTCGGCCCGAAACGGATAACCGCATCGATATCGGCCCCTACATCAGGGATCTGGTGAAGTCCCTGCTGCAGACCTATTCTCTGGGAAAAAACAGTGTTAATCTTATTTTCACTCTCGAAGAGTGCTCCATTGACATCAGAAAGGGAATCTCTCTGGGCCTGTTAGTCAACGAACTTCTTTCCAATGCACTCAAATATGCATGGAAGGAGGGCGAGTCCGGTAATCTCAAAATCGCGCTCAGGCACGAGGAGGGAAGGCTGATTCTCGAGGTCAGTGACGACGGTGTCGGTCTGCCGGACGCGGTGATCGAGGGAAAAAGCAAAAGCCTCGGGCTTGTACTTGTCAGGGCTTTCGCTGCCGAACTCGGCGCCGAGCTGAAATTTTCAAATGAGTCAGGTTCAAAAATATCGGTATCCTTCACCTGTTGATGCGGTATCACCATCGTGCGATTCAAGTCTTTGCATCACAACGATTGCGGTATGCAACGGGCGGATGGAGTGCTCCCGCAATGCAGTCTGTACACTGCGGGAGCTGCTCTGTTTCAGCGCAATTTCAGTTCTGCCGCTTTGCCTTTCTGTTCTGATAGCGGTCGTACTGCTCACGCCTTTTTGCCAGAATATCCACCTCTGTATGCTGTTTTCTGTAACTCTCGATCCTCTCCGGTGAAATCACGCCCCCAAGTACTGCCTGCCGGACGGCGCATCCGGGCTCGCTCCCGTGAGAGCAGTTGCGGAATCTGCAGCTTTTCGCGAGATCGGCGATATCGCGAAAATTGAGTTCGACGGCATCGCCGTCGGCCCACAGCTGCAGTTCTCGAGTCCCCGGGGTATCGATCAGCATT
>Ga0209800_10001465_pt1 | contig 24470 bp, 22 predicted proteins | sample Higcelweek8metaG_FD_187174 | JGI IMG/M metagenome (GOLD analysis project Ga0209800, IMG submission 187174) | Freshwater pond sediment microbial communities from the University of Edinburgh, under environmental carbon perturbations - High... | ecosystem: Environmental > Aquatic > Freshwater >...
CTTATCATACAAGCCGCTCCTTCTGAGCCCGGAGATGAATATCTCATCCGCATCGCGAAGCGTATCCAGCTTTGCAGGTGTCACTGCTCCCAATATCCTTATTGCCAGACCGGGGCCGGGAAAAGGATGCCTGCCCAGTATCTCGCCGGGCATGCCAAGGGCTCTGCCAACCCTTCTCACCTCATCCTTGAAGAGGAGACGAAGCGGCTCCACCACCTTCAGATGCATCTTCTCCGGCAGGCCACCAACATTATGATGCGACTTAATCGTTGCCGAAGGACCGTTTACGGAAACAGATTCAATGACGTCAGGATAAATCGTTCCCTGGGCCAGCCATTTCACGTTCTGCACGCTATGTGCCTCGCGGTCAAATACCTCTATAAATATTCTGCCTATTATCTTCCTTTTTGTCTCCGGATCATCAACACCACGAAGGCCTTCGACGAACGCCGCTGAGGCGTCAACCCCTTTCACATTCAGTCCCATCCTCTTATACGCCTCCAGAACTGACTCATATTCATTCTTTCGAAGCAGACCGTTGTCAACAAAGATTGACGTCAGCCTGTCGCCGATTGCCCTGTCAAGCAGAAGCGCCGCCACTGAAGAGTCTACTCCGCCTGAAAGCCCGAGTACCACCCTGTCATTGCCAATCTGCTCACGGAGAGAACGTACAGTCATTTCAACGAACGACTCCGGAGTCCAGTCGCCACTGCACCCGCAGATACCGTTCACGAAATTTCCAAGCATCCTTGTTCCTTCGGTTGTATGGTATACCTCCGGATGGAACTGTATCCCCCATGTCTGTTCACCGTTAATTCTGAAGGCTGCAACATTCACATCCTCCGTTGATCCCGTTATGCTGTAATCATCAGGTATACGGACTATTGTGTCACCGTGCGACATCCAGACCTGTGTTCCCGGGGATACGCCTGCGAAGAGAGGGTCGCCAACATCGATTGTAACCAGCTTCGCCCTGCCATACTCACGTGTGTTTGACGGCATCACCTCGCCACCGTACTTATGGGTAAGATACTGTGCCCCATAGCACACGCCAAGCAGCGGAATACGGCCCTTTATTCCGGTGACATCCGGGAACGGTGCCTTTGCATCACGCACTGACCACGGGCTGCCTGAGAGAATCACTCCCCTGACGCTTTCGTCCGGCTGCGGGAAATGGTTGAACGGATATATTTCACAGTAAACATTCAGCTCCCTTACACGCCTGGCAATCAGCTGTGTATACTGGGATCCGAAATCGAGGATCAGTATCTTTTCCTGCACGGGATTTAATTAATGAGTTATAACAGTTGGCAAAGATAATCAATCTGCGGTTCCACCGTCATCCGCCAATTTCATAAGTACTTCCCTCATGTGCAGCCTCCGATTCGGGGAAAATTTCCCTGGCCTGCTCCTCGAGGGAGGCGGGTGACCTGTAACGTGCAGAGAAGTGACCCAGGATCAAACGTTTCACACCGGCATCACGTGCCACGGTAGCTGCATGGCGAGCGGTGGAATGCCCGGTCTTCAGTGCCAGCGCCTCATTATCATCGCCAAAGGTAGCCTCATGGTACAGGAGATCCACGCCGCTGACATATGATGAGAGTTTCCTGAACCATCCCGTGTCACTGCAGAAGGCGTAGGAGGCAGGCTGACGGGGCTCATTGGTGACGCTGCCGGATAGAATGACCTCTCCCCCTGCCCTGAATATATCCTTACCCTTCCTGGCCATCCCTATCTCTTCAACCGTGAGTCCGTACTCAGCGATCTTCTCCTTTATCATATTTCTGTCAGGCATCTTCTCACGGAACAGATAGCCGAAGGAGGGTATACGGTGTTTAAGTGGGAACGAGAATACCTCCACCCTTCTGTCATCAAGGATACTCTTTAAAGAATGTCCCGAGACGGTGTGCACAGTAAGTTCATATCCGAGATTGATGTCGAAGTCATACAGGTGCCTGGCGATCATCTCCTCAGCAGGCGACGGGGCATAGATATGAAGCGCCGTCTTCCTGCCCATGAGATTGTAAGTTGACAGCAGGGGGTAAACCCCGAAGAAATGGTCACCGTGAAGGTGACTGATGAATATATGGTTGACTTTGCCGAACCGTATCTTCCAGCGACGCATCTGCATCTGTGTGCCTTCGCCGCAGTCTATTAAAAACAACCGCTCATGCACGTTGAGCACATGAGCGGTCGGGTATCGGTCTGAGGTGGGCAGAGCAGAGCTTGTACCGAGTATGGTAAGCCTGATAGCCATGCCGTAGCCTCTCCTCAGGAGATGAGTTTCTCTGCCTCCTCGGAATCAGCGGTTATGGAGAGCACAGTGTCAAGCTGCGAGATTGTGATAAGTCTCTCAACAGCCTCATTCAGTCCGCACAGGACGAAGATGCCCCCTGCATTCTTGCAGAGCCTGTTTGCCACAAGTATGGCACTCAGACCTGAGGAGTCACAGTACTGGCACTTCTTCAGGTCAAGGATGATGTTCCTTTCTCCTTTACCTGAGATGAGCACCAACTCTGACTTGAGTGAAGGAGCTATATGCGTGTCAAGCTTTTCAGTCTCGATGCTGATAACTGTGCATTGATTCTTGTTTTGAATATTGAAGTCCATAGCTGATTATTTTGGCAACTAAAAATAAAGTTATTTTTTCTTTTTACCTATACTTCTGGCCTCTTTTTCTTCCATCTCATCTTTCAGGGCCTGAAGTCCGGTGATGTCGCCGAGGGTTGTCTTCTCAAGACTTGCCTTAATCTTACGGGCTGCCTTCTTGGTGTTTTCAGTCTCGGAACGCCTTGTATTTGACTCAGATCCCTTTCTCTCATCCTCGAAAATGCGGCTGTGCGAAACAATGATCTTCTTGGCTCCCTTATTGAACTCGATAACCTTGAAGTTGAGCTTGTCTTCCACAACGGCCTGTGTTCCGTCTTCCTTGACGAGATGTTTCGGAGTGGCGAAACCTTCAACACCGTAAGGCAGTGCAATGATTGCTCCCTTGTCAAACACCTCTATGACTGTACCTTCATGTACTGAATCAACCGTGAAGAGATCCTCAAACACATCCCACGGATTCTCCTCAAGCTGCTTGTGACCAAGACTCAGTCTCCTGTTATCCTTGTCTATCTCGAGAACAACAACATCTATCGGAGCATCGATTGCAGTGAACTCAGCCGGATGCTTGATCTTCTTGGTCCATGAGAGGTCGGATATGTGAATCAGACCGTCAACGCCCTCTTCGATCTCAACGAACACCCCAAAATTGGTGAAGTTGCGAACGCGGGCCGTGTGGCGTGAGTTAAGGCTGTATTTCTGTTCGATATTCTCCCACGGGTCAGTCTTGAGCTGCTTGATGCCCAGTGACATCTTGCGCTCCTCGCGGTCAAGGGTCAGGATGACTGCCTCAACCTCATCGCCCACTTTCATGAACTCCTGAGCGCTGCGCAGGTGCTGTGACCATGACATCTCAGACACATGGATGAGCCCTTCGACACCGGTTGTAATCTCAACGAATGCGCCATAGTCTGCCATAACAACAACTTTGCCCTTAACCTTGTCACCCACCTTCAGGACCTCACTGAGAGAATCCCACGGATGCGGGGTGAGCTGCTTGAGACCCAGAGCGATTCTCTTCTTCTCATCATCAAAGTCGAGGATGACAACATTGAGTTTCTGGTCAAGCTGAACGATCTCCTCGGGATGGTTGACCCTGCCCCATGAAAGATCTGTGATGTGGATAAGTCCGTCAACACCGCCCAGGTCAATGAATACACCGTATGAGGTGATGTTCTTGACAGTACCCTCGAGCACCTGGCCTTTTTCGAGCTTGGAGATGATCTCCTTCTTCTGCTGCTCAAGTTCTGCCTCGATGAGCGCCTTGTGCGAAACAACCACGTTCTTGAACTCCTGGTTGATCTTCACGACGCGGAATTCCATGGTCTTGCCTACGTATACATCATAGTCGCGAATGGGCTTGACATCAATCTGTGAGCCGGGAAGGAACGATTCGATACCAAATACGTCGACGATCATGCCACCCTTGGTACGGCACTTGATGTAACCTGTGATAATTTCATTGTTCTCAAGGGCCGAATTGACACGGTCCCATGAGTTGTATGCCCTTGCCTTCTTGTGTGAAAGAACCAGCTGACCCTTCTTGTCCTCCTGGCTCTCAACATAAACCTCAACGACGTCACCAACCTTCATATCAGGATTGTATCTGAATTCGTTAAGGCTGACCACACCCTCAGACTTCTGCCCGATGTTGATAACCACTTCGCGGCTGTTCATTGAGATGACTCTCCCTTCAACAACCTCGTCTACGGCGACTGTGGACAGTGTTTCTTCATAAAGTTTCTTCTGTTCTGCGCGACTTTTCATTGATGAGAAGCCGTCTTCCTCATATGCATCCCAGTCAAACTCTTCAGGTGTTGCGGCGGCGGCTGCATCTGCTGCAGCAACTTCCTGAGCCTTCACCTTTTTTTCTTTCTTTTCCTTAAGAATTGGCTGGTCTTCAGCAACCATCTCACCTGCTGATTCAAGAACAACCTCTTTTGATTTTACCTCTTCGGATCCGGTCTCATTCATGTTAACCTCTTCGTTAGCAAGGCTGCCGGTCTGTTCGTTAATTTCACTCATTTTACTAAATTAATTGAAAATTAATAAGTTAGACATTATGTTGTTTGAAAATTGCTTGCAAAGATAACTATTATTTTGTTTTGAAAACTAACAATAGACAGATTTTCAGGGTATAAGAATTAAAAGTGCCGTCAGATGGTCCGTCACTGTTTAGATCGGTGCTTTTTTCTATTTTTGTCATCTGTATAACTAAATATTTGCTGATGAAAGGCATTATTCTTGCCGGCGGATCCGGTACCAGGCTTCACCCGATCACGGAGGCCATCTCAAAGCAACTGCTGCCGGTCTATGACAAACCTATGATTTACTATCCTCTCTCGGCACTTATGCTTGCCGGTATCCGTGATATACTCATCATTTCAACGCCACGTGACCTGCCGAGTTTCAGGGCGTTGCTTGGAGACGGATCAAGGCTCGGGATGAAGTTCTCCTACCGCGAGCAACCATCGCCTGACGGGCTGGCCCAGGCATTCATAATAGGTGAAGATTTCATCGGTGATGACAACGTTTGCATGATCCTTGGCGATAATATCTTCTATGGCCAGGGATTCGGCAGTATACTCAAGCAGGCTGCCTCACTCACCAGCGGAGCCGTCGTCTTCGGTTATGCCGTCAACGACCCTGAGCGATACGGTGTTGTAGAGTTCGACGCTGATATGAAAGCTGTAAGCATCGAGGAGAAACCGCTCAGTCCAAGATCAAACTATGCCGTAACAGGACTTTATTTCTATGACAACACAGTAGCCTCACGGGCCCGCGGTCTCAAACCCTCTCCACGCGGAGAACTCGAGATAACTGACCTGAACAGACTCTACCTCCGCGAAGGAAAACTTGAAGTAAAACTGCTCGGCCGCGGAATGGCTTGGCTTGACACCGGAACATTCGACAGTCTGCTTCAGGCCTCCAACTTCATTGCAACACTGGAGCAGCGACAGGGTCTGAGTGCCTCCTGCATCGAAGAGATAGCCTACAAGAACGGCTTTATAACAAATGAACAGCTGGTTGAGCTTGCCCGGCCGCTGGCCAAAAGCCAGTATGGGCAGTATCTCCTTAAAGTGGCAAAAGAACAGGCCTGACAATGAAAGTACACAGGACAGAATTTCCCGGTTTGATCATTATAGAGCCCGATGTTTTCAATGACTCGAGGGGATATTTCTTCGAGAGCTATAACAAACTGAAATACAGCAACAATGAAATTGATTACGAACCTGTACAGGATAATGAATCGAGCTCCTGCAGGGGTGTGATTCGCGGGTTGCACTACCAGGAGGAGCCATTCGCGCAGGCCAAGCTCATCAGGGTTATCGAAGGCCGTATCTATGATGTCGCCCTTGACATAAGACGTGGCTCACCCACCTATGGGAAGTGGTTCGGACTGATAATCGATTCCGAGAAGAAGCTGCAGTTTCTCATCCCGAAAGGATTCGCACACGGCTTCTCAGTGCTCAGCGAGAGGGCCATCGTCCTCTATAAATGCGACAATAATTATTCCGTAACGCATGAAAGAGGAATAAACGCCATGGACCCCGCCCTGGGAATAGACTGGATGATCAGGGACGAGGCGCCAATAATCAGCCCGAAAGATCTGAAACAGCCACTGTTCAGAGATATGTCAACAAACTTTATCTTCAGTGAATGACAACCATACTGGTTACCGGCTCCTCAGGACAGCTCGGCAGTGAAATCAGGGAGAGATCTGCCCGTTACAGCGGCTACGAATTTATCTTCACCGATACCGGCGAGCTTGACATCACAGATGCAGAGGCCACGGCCGCGTTTATTTCTGCAAATCAACCTTCCTGGGTAATCAACTGTGCAGCATACACTGCCGTCGACCGTGCCGAGGATGAAGAGGACCTGGCTACAGTCATAAATGCAAGGGGTGTTGAGAACATTGTTAGCGCCATTCAGGGAAGTGATTGCAGACTGATACATATTTCCACAGATTATGTTTTTGACGGTACCAGCCCTGTACCCTACAGCGAGGAGGATATCCCCTCGCCTGCCTCAGCCTATGGCCGGAGCAAGCTGGAGGGAGAAAAGGCAGCAATACGCTGGCCCGACACAATGATTATAAGAACGTCGTGGCTATATTCCTCGTATGGCAACAACTTTGTAAAAACGATACTCAGGAAGGCCGGGTCATCACAGAGCCTCAACGTTGTCTTTGATCAGGCCGGATCACCCACCTATGCGGCCGATCTGGCCGCCGCAATCCTTGATATAATCAGCGGAGTGATCCGCAATAACCACAATTTTGTTCAGGGGATATTCAACTATTCTAATGAGGGTGTCTGCAGCTGGTTTGACCTTGCCTGCGAGATTATCAAAGAGGCAGGATCGCCCTGCGAAGTCATTCCCGTCAGGAGCTCCGCCTACCCCTCAAAGGTGAAGAGACCCGCATACAGTGTCCTGGACAAGACCAGGATAAGAGAAAGTTACAATCTCACCATTCCGCACTGGCGCACCAGTCTGATAAACTGCATCTCAAAAATCAACCGGATATGATCAACATCGAAGAAATCAGGAGAAAAGCCGCCGCATGGCTTGGCGAAGAGTTTGACGAAGCCACCCGTCAGGAGGTGAAGCACATGCTGGATCATGATGAGAAGGCGCTGATTGATGCCTTCTACCAGGACCTGGAATTTGGCACCGGAGGACTCCGCGGCATCATGGGAGCCGGGACAAACAGGATGAACCGCTATACCCTCGGGATGGCGACTCAGGGACTGTCCAACTACCTTAAAAAGCATGCTGCCAACCCGGCATCGATCAAGGTTGCAATTGCCCACGACTCCCGAAATAACAGCAGCTACTTCGCAAAGGCGGCAGCTGATATCTTCGTGGCGAACGGTTTTACGGCACTGCTCTTTGAATCGCTCAGGCCTACACCTGTGCTTTCTTATGCAATCAGGATGCATGGCTGCGATGCTGGTGTAATTATTACCGCATCGCACAATCCGAAAGAGTACAACGGATATAAGGTGTCATGGAACGACGGAGGACAGGTTGTATCTCCTCACGACAAGGGCATAATTGATGAGGTTCGCAGCATAACCTCAGTCTCTGAAATCGCCTCAGGCGGCGATCCGAAGAAGATATTGACGATTGGTGACGAGACGGACAGGAAGTATATGCAGGAGGTGCTGAAGCTGAGAATCAACCCTGAGATTATTCAAAGAAACTCAGGTATGGGAATCGTCTACACTCCCCTTCACGGCACAGGCTATAAGATGGTTCCGGAAGCACTTGCAATGTACGGATTCAGGAACGTCCATTCAGTGCCTGAGCAGAGCATTACGGACGGCAATTTCCCGACACTCCGCTCCCCCAACCCCGAGGAGCCTGACGCACTGGCAATGGCGCTTAACCTGGCAAGAGAAAAGAATGCTGACCTGGTGATGGCAACAGATCCGGATGCTGACCGGCTGGGAATCGCTGTAAGGAAACCCTCCGGCGAGTTCGTATTGCTGAACGGCAACCAGACAGGTGCTCTCCTTACGTGGTATATAATCTCACAGAAAAAGAAGAATGGTGCCCTGAAAGGCAATGAATACATAATTAATACGATTGTCACATCCGACCTGCTTGACCGGATAGCCGAAAAGAACGGGGTAAAGTGCTACAATGTGCTCACCGGGTTCAAGTACTTTGCCGAGCTCATGCGTGATCTCGAAGGCAAAGAGAAGTATATTGGCGGTGGCGAGGAGAGCTTCGGGTACCTGCCGGGCGATTATGTGAGGGACAAGGATGGCGTTGCCTCCTGTGCTCTCATTGCTGAAACGGCAGCATGGGCGGCCGATCGCGGCAAATCGCTCTGGGAACTACTGCTCGATATATACGCTGAGTACGGCCTCTACCGTGAGAAGCTTGTCAATGTTGTAAGGAAGGGCGCCGAGGGTGCCGCCGAGATAAAAGCTATGATGGAAGGATTCCGTACAGCTCCCCCTGCGCAGATAGCAGGAAGCAGGGTTGTAAAGCTTGACGACTACCAGTCGTTGGTCTCAACCGACCTTGTCACCGGTAAAAAAACTCCCCTGAAGCTTGAAAAATCAAATGTGCTCCAATTCTTCCTGGCTGACGGCACCAAGATTTCCGTTCGTCCCTCAGGCACCGAGCCCAAGATCAAGTTCTACTTCAGCGCCAACACCTCAATGCCTGTTATCGCTCAGTTCGAATCTCTCTGGAAGGAGCTGGATGAGAGGATTGATGCTGTTGTGCATGATATGAAATTGTAGGAGGCAATTGGCAACAGGCAATAGGCAATAGTGAATTTTGCTTTCGGATTGTTGTTTTCGACAGAATGCAACTCTTATTTATCTGTATTACAGAAACCTCCACTACTGCCTACTGCCTACTGCCTATTGCCTACTGCCTACTGCCTATTCTCCAATTATCTTCACAAGCACGCGTTTCCTCCGCATACCGTCATATTCACCGTAGAATATCTGTTCCCACGGGCCGAAATCAAGTATTCCATTTGTGACGGCAACCACCACCTCCCGGCCCATGAGCTGACGCTTCATGTGGGCATCGGCGTTGTCCTCGAAACCGTTATGACGGTACTGTGAATGCGGCTTCTCAGGCGCCAGCTTCTCCAGCCATACTTCAAAGTCCTGGTGCAACCCGCCCTCGTCGTCATTTATGAAGACGGAACTGGTAATATGCATTGCGTTCACGAGGACAAGCCCCTCCTTGATCCCGCTTTCGTTAAGGCATTGTTCAACCTGCCGTGTGATATTTACATAATCACGCCTGTGAGGCGTCTCGAGCCAGAGTTCTTTGCGGTATGATTTCATAATTTCAGGATTTGATGCCGTAAAATTAAAGGATAATCTGGTCTGACCTCCGGATTATCGTCGCCAGCTTTTTACAACAGCCGATTGTCCCGGTACCAGGTAGAGGGTTGATATACCCTTGCCTATCGTGAAAGCGAGAGCAGCAGCCACCACACCGACCATATCCAGAAAGACAACACAAACAAGCAGGACGATAATGATCGAAACCAGCTCCACCGCCGTGGCGATTGAGATCGGACCCGTGGTACCGTTAATAAGAAGCAGGGAACGCTGAAAATTCAGGAGGACAGACAGAGCAGGCAGAAGGATCATGAGCATCAGCGGAAGATATGAAAGATCCGCAAGCTCCTGGCTGAGTCCGGAGATATTCACAAACCACATGTCGGCCAGCGGAGTAAATGCAAGGATTGAAATCAGAACCGTCACAGCCACACCCATGTAAATCGCAAAATCCCTCAAAAGCCTGTAGTTTTGTTTTTGCTTGCCTATCAGGGCAATGTTTACCTCCTGATACGATAATCCCATGCTCCTGAAAATGAATACAAGCGATCCCACAACAGGCAGGACTGCGAGCGACTCAACGGCCATATAGCTCCTGCCGAGGAAAAACGTGACGAAGGGATGGACTCCCAGCGACAACAAAGATGTCAGCGCCAGCGGATAATAGAATCTGCTGATTGACCGGAGGCCCATGTTTCCGTTCTCGTGGTCATCCTTCTGAAGCAGGGTTTTAAGTGTGCCTGAAGCCATCAGCCTTGTTGCAATGGCTTCTGTAAACACTGCCAGCGACATTGCAGCCGCACCAACATACGCCCCTTTCACTCCTGCCCTGTAGAGAATCACTCCTGTGATAACGATGACTGACAACCTGACCATTGTGCCATAGGTTACCCTCCGTGTCAGGTTATGCCTTATCAGGATTCCCTGGTAAAATCTCCGGTAACCGATTGAGGCTGCCCATGGGAGAAAGATCAGCAGCGTAATATGGGCCAGCATTGCAACATCCTCAGGCATCCCCATCAGGTCAATTACAGCAAACCTGAAAACCGGCGGAATCAGGAAGATGAGCTGTATGCCGGTGACCCCGAAATTGAGAATATCAGTAAACCTTCTCAGTTTTTTGTATGAATTGCGGCCGGTGACAAGGGCAGTGGAGGCACTCATGAGCATTATCACCGGTGCCTCGATGATCATCGCAAACGATCCTGCTATTCCGAAGGCGGCAAGATTCAGTTTTGCATCACCCAGACGGGCAATGAAAGCAATCAGGAATGGCTGCTCAATAGCCATCATCAGCCATGTCAGCGCCAGCGGCCCCCAAAACAGGAATATTCTTCGGTTTGTAAGTTTATCGGCTATTTCCACTGGTGAAAGAATGCGCAAAGATAGTCAAGCGCTCCGTATATGCGAATTGCGAAATTGAATTTGAGATTTGGATTTTTCCGGCTGGGGCCAGTTCAGTTTCTGCCCGTCACTATCTTCCGCAGGACCGTAAGACCCTCAGACTCTCAGACCCTCAGACCCTCGGACCCTCATAACTATTGCCTGAAATAACTATCGGGAAAATTCACCAGGTACACCTTGTCCGTTGCCCTTGTCAGTGCTGTATAGAACCACCGCAGGTAATCAATTGTAGGCTCCTGCCGGTTGAACATGCCCTGGTCGATGAAAACCCTCTCCCACTGACCGCCCTGTGACTTGTGGCAGGTGACCGCATATGCAAACTTTATCTGCAGGGCGTTGTAGTAAGGATCGTCCCTCACCGCCTCGTACTGTTTCCTTTTTGACTTGATTCCCGGATGATCGGCCAGCACAGCGAAATAGAGCTCCCGTGACTTCTCCGGTGGCAGCGAAGGGGTGCTCAGCATAAGGGTGTCAAGCATCACCTTTGCGTCAAGCTCCAGCTCGGTATCACGGAAGAAAAGAGTCATATCCGCGAACCTCAATCCGTACATATCCTCGTATTTCTTTATCCTGCGTACCTCTGCAATATCGCCGTTGGCGATGAATGATGCGTTCTCCTCATCCTTAAGCCAGAAGTAGTTGTTTTTTACAACCATTACAATATCACCGGTGCTTATCTCCTCCTCCCGGAAGAAGACACGGTTGCGGATTCCCTGGTTATACCTGTTAGCAAGGTTGTTGGAGTTTACAACAACAATAGCACCGTCGGTACCGCAGCTGTCATAGGCTTCTGTAAGCCTGTCTATGAGTTCCGTTCCTCCAAGACGCTCCACATCACCGTACCCTTTCAGCTCGAGCTCAGGCACTGACAGGTCGCCGTCATTTACCTGCTGCCTGACAGCCGTGGCATTCATCAGGATACCGGATCCTTCGCTCTGCCTGATCACCTGGCGCAATTCGAATGTCAGAAGTGCAAAACCGGTGGCCCTCAGAACGTTCTCATCCAGGGCCGGGCTGACAACCGAACCAACCGGCGGCAGCTGTGCCACATCACCCACAAGGATCAGCTTGCAGTCGGTTCCCGTGTATACATATTCGAGAAGATCCTCGAGAAGCCTGCCGCTGCCGAACATCGAGCCGTCAGAAGACTCATCTGGAATCATGGAGGCTTCATCCACAATGAAATATGTATCCTTATGCAGATTACGGTCAAGAACGAATTTCCCGACCCCGTCAGTGGCCGACTTCTGTCTGTAAATCTTCCTGTGGATAGTAAATGCATCCATCCCTGTGTACGAACGAAGCACCTTGGCTGCTCTTCCCGTGGGTGCCATGAGTACAGACTTCTGGCGGAGGGTATTAAGGGTGGCAACAAGTGAGGCAATCATGCTTGTCTTTCCCGTACCGGCATACCCGGTAAGCAGGAATATCACATCATTTGTGTTGTCGGCAACAAACCCGGCGAGCAGGCGCATGCAGTCAGCCTGGTCCTGGGTGGGCACATACCCGAGGTTCTTGCCGAGAAGCAAATGGATGTTCTCCTGTCTCATTTTATTTCTGCAAAGCGGATATCAGTCTGCTTTTTTTATAAATTTGCACAAAGTTACTCAACAATCAGTCAAAAAAGTTATGAAAACGGCTCTCAACATCGTATTTGCAATTATCATTGTCGTGCTGGCTTATTTCCTCGTGGAAAGCATTATGAAGCCTATCAGGTTCAACAAGGAGAAGGACAGAAGAGAAACGGCAATCAAAGAGAGACTCATTGACATCAGGACTGCCCAGGAAGCATACAAATCCGTGAAAGGATCCTATACAGGTAGCTTTGACACACTGATCACATTCCTTAAAACCGACTCACTACCACTCGTTTACAAGCTTGGTTCACTCACTGACGAGATGATTGCAGCCGGTATCACCACCGAGAAAGAAGCCGTTAAAAAAGGACTTATAAGCAGGGACACCACCTACGTCCCAGTGCGTGATTCAATATTCGACAAAGGCTACCCGATTGATCAGCTCAGGTTTATCCCGGGCATGGAGAATACGGAGTTTACAATGGCTTCAGGCAGGGTAATGACTACATCCATGGTACTGGTAAACGTATTTGAAGCCTATGCACTGAATGATGTATTCCTGAGTGATCTCGACAGACAGCTGGTTGTGAACTATAATGACCAGAGGACCAAGATCACAGGCTTTCCGGGCATGAAGGTGGGTGATGTCAGGGTGCCTAATAACAATGCCGGGAACTGGGAGGATTGATGGCTACGTCGCAGCTGTATCCCCTGGAACTCATTGATGAGACCCTCGACATAAACGCGACCGACAATTACGACCTTACTCTGGAGCTTTCTGAAGATGGTGTCTCCCTGGCAGTGCTTGACCTGCTTCGGGACAAGTATGTAATGCTCAGGCACTACCCGGTAGGGGATACGTCCGGTGAATCACTCCGCACTTTTTCGGATATAATCGATTCTGATGACTTTCTCAGAAAACGTTACAGGAAAGTCTTCATTATCACACCCTCGCTGAACGCAACACTTGTACCTTCCCCGGTCTATGAACCCGGACTGCGTGAGGATTACTTCATTTTCAACTTCGGGCCCCAGGGAGGTAACGGAATCATCGCAAACAGCCTGTCGTTCCCGGATGCCGTTGTGCTGTTCTCGCCGGGGAAAGCGGTTACAGACAGCATTTCATCACGCTGGCGCGACGTGACTCCGTGGCACCATACAAAACCGCTGCTTAGCCACGTATCAGCAGCATGCCGATCAACAGACGACTGCTATATTCATCTTCACTGCGAAAAGGATTTTGTCACTGTGATTATTGCCGAGAAGCGAACTCTCTCCTTCTGCAACAGCTTCGCCGTAACATCACCCCAGGACGGTGCCTATTTTCTCTTCAGCGTACTGGACCGGAAAGGAATAAGGCATGATGAAACGATACATGTAAGCGGCATCATGGAGCCATACGGCGAATCACACATTGCCCTTCTCTCATTTGCCCCGGGGGTGAAATTCGCCTCCCCGGTTATCAGGCACAGCTTTAGCTATGTGATGAATGAGGTGCACCTGCATCGGTGGCTTAATCTTTTCACTGCAGCTTCGTGCGAATAATCGGCGGAAGATTCAGGGGTCGGCTCATCGAGCCGCCTGCAGGCTTCAGGGCCAGACCAACTACCGACTTCGCCCGTGAGGGGCTGATGAATATCCTTAATAACAGGTACGACTTTTCTGCTGTCTCGCTCCTCGATCTCTTTGGCGGAACGGGAGCCATCAGCTATGAATTTGCCTCAAGGGGTACGGAGGACATTGATATAATTGAGACTGACAGGCGTAACTGTATTTTTATAAGCAATACCCTGCGCAACCTCGGCCTCGATTCCGCAAAGGTGCACCGTATAGAGGTGCGCGACTGGCTGAAGATATGTCACAAACAGTATGAAATCATCTTTGCCGATCCTCCGTATGCACTGAAATGGCTTCCGGAGATTCCGCAAATGGTTATGGAGTCAGGAGCCGTCAATAGTTCCACACTTTTTATCCTTGAACACCCTGATTCGATGAAGTTTGATCAGTCAAAATTCTTTTCTGAACACAGAAAATACGGCAACGTTAATTTTAGCTTCTTCAGACCTTCAGACCTCAGACCTTCAGACCTTTAATAGCCTCCAGCACCCTCTCAGGAGTGAACGGCACCCTGAACAGCCTTGCTCCGGTGGCGTCGAAGATTGCATTGCCTACCGCCGCTCCCACGGCGATGATGGCCGGCTCACCTCCACCCTGCGGCGGCTGATCCTTTTTGTCCAGGATGACACAATCCAGCTCAGGAACCCACGAGAACCTGGGTATTGCATAGCTGTCAAAATTCCTGTCCAGGATATTTCCGCCCTCAAACCTCACCTCCTCGGTGAATGTGTAACCAAGGGCCATTGTCAGGCAGCCTTCCATCTGTATCAATGCCCCCTGCGGATTGACACAGAGGCCCATATCCTGAGCACATGACAGCCTGAGCACCTTCACCCGGCCGGTCTCTCTGTCAACTTCCACCTCGGCAATATGTGCAACCCAGGTTCCTGCATCAGTGCCACAGGCAATTCCAATGCCCCGTCCGGAAGGCGTCTTGCCTGGAACGTATCCGAATTTCTCTGCAACGGCCTTCAGAACACCAATCATATTTTCGTCTTTCAGGTTCGTAAGCCTGAATTCAAGCGGATCTGCACCAATTGATGAGGCCATGATGTCAATCTGTGTCTCACGGGCAAATGTATTGGTGTTGTTGTTCGGCGCACGCCACGGACCCGTTCCGAAAGGATGCACCGGATATTTCGATCTGTCCTGGCTGTAACTTGTGGTTCTGGCGTTGGGGACGTCATAAATTGTTTCGGCTCCCCTTGTGCCGGCAAGGTAAACATGATAATCCCACAGGTGTATCCTGCCCGCCTGGTCAATTCCCGATTTCACTTTCACGACTGAAGCAGGATGGAAAATGTCGTAGAAAAACTCCTCATCGCGCGTCCAGGCAACCATAACCGGCCTTCCTGTCAGACGTGCAAGTCGGGCAGCTTCAACACCCTGGTTATATGCGCTTTTTCCGCCAAAGCCTCCTCCGACAAAGGGGGTAATCACCCTTACATTCTCACGTGCAAGACCCAAATCCCTCACCAGGGCATCCTGAAGCCCAAAAGGTGACTGAGTTGAGGCCCATACAGTCAGCTGGTCACCCTCGAAACGGGCGAGAGCAGTATGAGGCTCAATAGGTGCATGAGCCAGATAGGGATCATGGTATTCGTGCTCGAAAACTTTGTCACACTGCTCCGCAGACGCATCCGGGTCACCTGTTGTGCGCACGACGTTAACCCTGTATTCGCCCTTGTTTATATAATCGAAGATTGTTTCGCTGCTTACGTTCAGTTCGTTATAAGAATATTCAGCGGCTATTCGTACAACAGCCAGATCCGCAAGATCACGGTTATCACTTACAACAGCAATTAAATCCTTGTCGCGCACAACCTCCACCCCTTCCATCTTTTCAACATAGGAGGTGTCAGCAGATACAAGGGTTGCACCGTGCGAAGGTGGTCTCAGTATGCGGGCATGGAGCATTCCCGGGAGTTTCAGGTCGCCCGTGTAGATGGCCTTGCCTGTGACCTTATCATGTGCATCACTGTGTTTGTACGGTGTCCCGACGTAGTTAAACCTGGTATGATCCTCTACAGGGGGTTTGACATCAAGGTACTTTTCAAGCTTCTTCCCCTTGGCAAGTTCGGCATAACTTATACTTTTCAAAGGATTTCCGATAACTGAGATCAGCCCGTCCTTCACTTCAAGCTGTCCGGCCGGTACTCCCAGCTTTTCAGAGGCCATTTCAACAAGGACGACTCTGGCTTCTGCAGCGGCAGCCCTCATTGCAGGACCGAAAGCGCGGGTTGTCAGTGAGCCCCATGTGCCCTGGTCGTACGGGCAGAGTGAGGTGTCTCCCATGACCATCTTAATGCTCTCAAGCGGTACGTTGAGCTCATCTGCCATCATTTGAGGCAGCGAGGTAATAATGCCCTGACCCATTTCGATCTTTCCGGTGAAACAGGTTACGGTGCCGTTCTCCCCGATATGCAGAAAAGCGTTAAAGTCCTTTGTAAGTGACCTGGGCTGCGGCGAAGGTGAGGCCAGCAGGTCAATTCCTCCCCACGGATTAAAGAAGAGAATAATGCCGCTGCCCATGATTTTGAAGAAGCTTCTTCTCTTCATGCCGGCTGAAGCAGCCTTAATTGTCCCTTTTGGGTTTTCTGTTTTCATTTCCTGTTCCCTCCCTTCATTGACTCTGCAGCGTCTTTTACAGCATCGACGATACGGACATGTGCTCCGCACCTGCAGAGGTTATCTTCAAGGCCATTAACTATCTCCTCACGGGTGGGTGAAGGGTTTTTGCCCAGCATACCAACTGCAGTGAGTACCATTCCCGGCGTGCAGAAGCCACACTGCAAGGCATCATGATCAATGAATGCCTGCTGTACGGGATGAAGCTTTTCACCGGTTGAGAGGCCTTCGATTGTGACAACGTTTTTGCCTGCAACGTCGCTGACAGGAATCATGCATGACCTTACCGGTTCACTGTCTATCAGCACTGTGCAGGCTCCGCAGAATCCGATGCCGCAGCCGTACTTTGTGCCTGTAAGACCAAAATGATTCCTCAGAACCCAGAGCAGAATCTGGTTCGGATCAGTGACCAGTTCCGCCTCCCTGTCGTTCAGTTTGAACCTGATTGTCTCTTCCATCACTCTTTGGTTTTGCTTATTTCATTCATATAGTCTTCCTGTGTATCTATATCGCGAAGAACGGATGCGTCGTCGGTATCCGATTCAAGCACATCCTCCGGGTGTCTTGCCGCGAGAGCTCTCAGTCCTTCCTTGTCCTTCAGGCTGAGCACCTCGTCCATGTATTTCAGGTCCACGATGAGCGGATGGCCCCTCTTGCCTTTATATGAAGCCATTACCAGGCCTTTGTCGCTTTCCGTGAAAGCACTGATGACCCTGTTGATTTCCGCAGTGCCTGTCATCGGCTGGTCACCGGGCATGATGAGCGCACCGATGCAGCCTTCGGGGAGGGAATAAAACCCGCATTTGACCGACGAGAGCATCCCGCTTTTGTAGTCATCATTATAACAGTGGAATACATCATAACTGCGCGTCAGTTTCATGATCTCCTCCCGGCCTGAACCAAGCACCACCACCACCCTGTCTACGTTTGAACCCAGGAGATTGAGGATTACCTGTTCAATTACAGTCACATTGTTGTATGGGAGCAGCATCTTCGGCGAGCCCATCCTCCTGGACTCTCCTGCCGCTAACACTATGGCCCATATACCGTTCATTATCTGCCTTTACTAAATACCACTATTGCCTCCTGCCTCTTGCCCCTTGCCTCTTCTGACAATCAGCTGCGCCGCAATACTTACAGCAATTTCTTCTACCGTCTGTGATCCGATATCAATACCGATAGGTGTGCATATCCTCTTCCACTGTTCTTCTGTCGCCCAGCCTTTCCTGATGAATTCTTCGTGAATCTTTGCCACCTTTACCTTGCTGCCCATCATCCCGACATAGGCTGCTGATGATCCGATACAAGGTTTAAGCGCCTCTGCATCATGACCGTGACCGCGGGTGACTATTACGATGAATGTATTCTTATCCTTCTGCAAGTCCCTCATTGCCTCCCCGATATCTTTAACAATTATATTATCTGCATCCGGCAGGTTGGTTTTATTTGCAAACTCTTCCCTGTCATCGATAACTGTGACCTCAAATCCGAGCAGCCGGCCCTGGTGTGACACAGCCCTTCCGATATGGCCTGCTCCGGCTATCACAAGCCCGGGGAGGGGGAATACCGGTTCAAGAAAGATCTTTGCCGGCTGATTTTCTCCTGGCACCGGCAATTCAAACTCTTTGCACCCGGCCCTTCTCCCGGTGCCGAGGATGGCTTTGACCTCTCCCTTCAGGTCGATACCGGAGCTGCATGAGATAGGTATAGCGTCCGTTCCCGTGGACCAGCACCTTTTTATCATCACGCTTGTACCGTTCCATGGGATGACCTTGGTGATGAGTACGCCGGGCTGTCCTGAACCGATGGTCTGTTCCATCTCCTCAAAAGCTGTCAGGTGGGCTCCGGGGTTGCTGTCGACAAGAATCGTAATAGTACCTCCGCATACTGCCTCCTCCGGTTCGGATGTTTCATTATCGAGGGAGAATTGCAGCAGCGCAGATTCGCATCCTGCTGAGCAGTTTCTTGCATACTCAAGTATCCTGCCCTCGATTATCCCTCCGCCTACTGTGCCGGATATCAGTTTTCCGTCAAGCAGAAGAGCCGAGCTGCCCGGCTTCTGGGGAGTTGATCCGCTGGTGGCAACAACAGTTGCCAGGACAAGGCTTGCTGTGTCCTTGCTGTTTTCTTTGATCTGAAAGTAAATGTTTTTCATTGGCCGGTTCTAAAACAAATATAATAAACCTGGCGGATTTACATAAGGATCAGTAGTATATATCACAGGTTCCCGAGGGTTCGGGGCAGCTTGTATCGTGGCTTATCGGATGAGTCAGATATATTTGAACAAAATATTTTGAGGAATGGAAAAATCAATTAATTTTGCATCGCTTTTGGTGCGGTAGTTCAGTTTGGTTAGAATATCGGCCTGTCACGCCGAGGGTCGCGGGTTCGAGTCCCGTCCGCACCGCCTCAAGCTTCATAAACGACTGATTTTCAGTCGTTTATTTTTTTGATATTTCTTCGAGTATATTAGAAGTATATCTCTGATAAAAAACACTTGAATCTCTTTATCTTATCGTCAACTATAATACCACAAACCTTTCACTGGACCGGAAGGCAATTGATTATGTCGACCTGTTAGAAAACGATTTATTCAACTATTCTTATGAATTGTCCAGATTCCAATTCAAATATTAAATACTTCAGTACGATCAATTCTTTTCCATAATGTTTGCCAGGTTGCCAATTTGGCATCTCATTGAAAGCCCTTTTCATATCTTCGGACGATATTTCTGTGCCAGTCATATTAGTGAATGAACTGCAGCAAATAGACCCTGTTTCATAAATGATTAGTCCAACTACGATTTTTCCGTTTGCACCTTTGAGATCAATAAGTTCTTTCCTGCAGAATTGATTCAAGTAAATTATCATCTTGTATTCACCAATCCACTTAGGCGGCTCCTCTACATTGACAAAGAACTTTTCATATGGACATGTGAAATTAATGGGTTGAAATTGTCCATTTAATTTAAAAAAGACGATTAGAAGCAGCGTGGTAAATAGAACCTTTTTCATGATTATGTTTTTTTGTGGGTGCCTGAATGTGATGTCCTCTAAAATTTGGTATAAGTCTTCTAAAGGTAAACATATTTGACCAATTGTGGAATAAATACACAACAATAATAGATCGTGTAGTGTAAATCCATCATAGATAATTCCATCAAATATCCCACTTGTCTGCCTCTGAGCGAAGATGCTTCAATGAGACTCTTATGTAAGGCTTCATGCTTTTATAATCACTATGCCCGCTCATCCTCATAACATCCTGAATGGGCATGCCCTTCTGCCAACAAAGTGTGTTGAAGGTCCAGCGCGCATCATGGCTCGTAATGATTGAATATCGCGGTGATACTGACCTGTGTACTACTTTGCCCTTCACAATGTGCGATGTCTCGTCCTAGAAAAACCTTACACATTTGGTTAGTAATACTGGTTTCTCTTTACAGTTCAATTATGTATTTGTTAATTGTAATAGATGCCAAAGTTCTTGCATAAAACCAAATACTAATGCATAAATTTAGATATTTTAAGAGGCCACAGCATAAAATTAGATATATACCTATATTGTTCCCTGATTATTTACCTGAAGTAAATACAGCCTTAAAAATTGACTGAAGTGCTTCAATTTCATCATCCTTTAGCATGTGAAAGGCCTTTCTTCTCCTTTTTGGAAAGACCCCGCTATTCTGATGTGTAAATCGGATAAATGAATCAATTAGCATATCTGGCATATCAATCCTCTGCTTCATTAATTCTTTGGCCTCATCATAATTCTGCAAGAAATTTAATTCATTTGGAAGGTCCTGGGATATAGCTGTTTCAATAACTTTACATAAATATTCAGTTTGCCTGGTGAGATCCGGGAACCTATAGTATCCTTCAACTTCAGAGGCATTTATAACAATTAACTTTTGTTTTTCATCTTTTGTGTACTTAATCATTTGCAATAGTGGTTTGGAATATGCTTCAAGAGCATCCTCGTAAAGTTTAAGATTATTGACCATATGAGCAGACACTGGTATAATCATTCCTGCAGGCAAGAAATTATCCCTCGACAAAAAATCATGAATTAAAAATCTATGAATTCTTCCATTTCCATCTTCAAATGGGTGAATAAAAACAAATCCAAAAGCTATAGCAGTTGCCCTGACAACTGGATTAGCACCTTCCATTTTAATGGCAGTAGTTAAAAGACCTTTCATTAAATCTGAAAGAAATTCCGGTGGTGGGCAAACATAATGAACGATCTCATCATAATTCCATGTCGTTTGGCCAATATAATTTTGAAAATCCCGGAAGCCTGACGCTGCAAAACGTGGATCAACAATCTGATTCTGTAACATTACCAATGATTCCTCACAAAGCAGGTCCTTAATATCATTCTTACCAGCATTACTCAATAAACTGACAAATCTTTCAATACGCTCTGGTGTTGGTTCTTCCTTTTCAATTTGGTACGATGAACATGTTTCCTTTTTGTATAAATAATTATTGGCCCGGCTTAATATCTCAGGCGAATAGTTTTTTGCAAGTTCACTTAGCGTCTCAGAAAAATTAAGGTCAAGTGCTTTTAAAATAATATTCGTTTTCTTCAAAGTAGGACAAAACCACACGTCACCTAACAGATTATTGTTTATTCGCCACCTCCTATTCTTGACAATTACACCAGTAAAATAAAGTTTTGAGTTTACTAAATCTACATAGTTAACGTTTGATCTGTCTTCAATTGAAAGGCGTTCCTTAGTCAGAAATTCGTACCAAAATCCAATCTTCCGGGAATATTTTGAGTATGGCGTAGATTTTATATAATCAACTATATCTCTTTCAGGGATACATTTTAAAACAGCCTGATAAAAGCTCAATTGAACATCATCATATTTGAGAGCAAACTCAAAATGGCTTAAAGGATTGTCAGCTTTCAGAGTGTATTGCGCCTTTTGATAAGTTTCTATTATTGTACCATCTTGCAGAGTTTCAACTTTTGATCTCGTTCCGAGATAAGATTCATGAGACAATTTAATATTATGCAGCTGATAGTTCTGTATTAACCATGTGCTCCCTATTGGCTTTTCCGACATACGTCAAATATTTTAAAAATTTAGTCTATTGCATAAAATCATATTTTATTGCATAAATATAGTTATAATATGAACGCATTGCATAAAATTAAATATCAATAAATAGAAACTATGCGTTTGCCGCATCAATTTCTTTTAACTTTCTCAGGGTTCCTGAGGGGCAAAGGATCCGATCGACGCGCCCACAGGCGCAGAGGTCAATTCCCTCCGCACCGTGAAAGAAACAGAAAGCCATGCGCATACATGACTTTATATTTCAGGTAAGGGGAAATTTAAATTGTCAGGTCTAATCCTTTAGACATCTCACCTGGAGGCCTGAACTTTTACTTCCCTGGTTCATGGCAGAGTAATCGTAAAATATCATAGCATACCTGGCTTCATTGCCATTAATCTCTGAACCCGACCAGAAATGACTGTAAGTATTTCCGTTGAAATATCCTGCAGCATCCCTCATCCATGCCATATCAGCAGAGAAACCGGTCTGATTCAATCCGGGGTTCGATAAATAATCATTATAGTTATAGTAGTCGCCTTCCACTAATTCAGTCTCCCTTCCTGACATAAAGGAGAAAAGTACTGACCATTCCGGGCCGGATGGCACATGCCATCCGACAGGACAGAGTTTCCCTGTGGAGACTGTATACCAATTATATATTGCTCCTGACCTGCTATTGGCAACAGAATCATTGTCCGGCCAGCAAAACGCCGGGACACTCTGAGTGCTCCAGGCTTCATTGTCTTTAATCCCTGGTATTGAAGTGCCATCCCTGTACTTTGTTGTCCGCAGATTTTCTGCCATCCATGTCTGGCTCCCGATTACTGTCGTATAGTAAACATTGTTATCTGCATCCGTTACAGTCTGGTCGTGGTATGTCCTTACTGTGCGATCAGGACCATAGTAAGTACCCTCTTCATTTTCTAATCTTATCCTGTAATGGTACGTGGTTCCGGGATTCAGACCTGTCAGCTCTTTATTGACATGCTTATGTACCGGACCAGGGAATGCAATCACACCGGAGGTCTGACCGTAAGAAGCGGTGGGACCATATTCAAATACAGTCCCGGAGGAGGAGCAAGACCTGATTACTCCATGAAGCCTTGCCGATGTCATCTCCAGGTCCGAGAATCCGATCGTTACGGCAACCGTTTCATTCAAAGCCTGAAGATGATATGTTACCTTGTACGGTATTCCAAGAAAACTTGCGTCTCCCCTGTATTCCAGTATCGTAGGTGTCAGTTTCGTTATCTCAACCACTGATTGATCAAACATTAAAGAAATGTCATTCACCAGCCGCCAGGTGTACGTGGAAGTCTCATACCCCAAATATGTCGTATAGTATTCCCCTGATGGTTCAAAAACACATGTATACAGCTCAGGATCTGTAATTGTAGCGTTTGTCTCCCCCCACACAACAGCTGTAAGAAGTTCCTCATTATCCGGCGGGGGTATCTTTTCACGGCATCCTGTCATAACGAAAGGCAGAATTGCCAGTACCAGATAGTCAGAACATGTGAAGTATGATCCTTTCATGTTCATAATTAATTGCCATTTACAAAGTTACGACAGCAATATCCGGAAGTCAACAAAAATCCGGAAAAAGACCAATAATGCTTCCTCTTTAAAGGTTTTTTGACCTGCAGTAATTTTCACTCACCGGAACTGAAGGCCAGGGAAATTCCTGCTGTAACAAACAGTTGTTCGCGGTCAGGATTGAAAACCATACGGGCAGTTAAGGGCAGGGTGAACGTGTCGGTGACCACTATTTCCCTGCAAACTTCAAGTCCGAGATTGCATACGTTGAAATTGTTCTCCTCCGTATGCCATCCGGTTCCTGAACCCATAAATAGACTAAAGAATTCAAATGAAAATCCTGCCTCAAAATAGAGATCTCTCCCATATGAACCTACTCCCCCTGCCTCATTGATAATGCAGTTGGCGCTCAGCCATACAAAGTCCGAGGCCCAGTCGAGGTTAAGCTCAAGTGCATGGGAACCGTCCGCAGCAGAGTAGTCAAAATACGGCAGATCCGGGAGATAATAGTCCTGCATGCCAACTGCAAATCCTCCCAGTAACTCAAAAGAAAACCACAGATCTGCCTCTTCATAGCCGTTCATATCTATCGTTCCCCATGCTCCGGCTGTAAAAATCCCGAAAGAGTATTCAATGTATGGTTGGATATGCGGCCCGCTGCCCTGCCTGGAGCCCCGCCAGATGTAACTACTGACGAGGTCCGCTCCGGGTGTAAATGACGATGTCCTCTCCCCGTGGGGGCTTACTGACAGCGTATCAGTCACCTGAGCGTCTGCAGACGATTCCCGCTCCCCCCGGGCGCTGAATGACATCGAATCAGGCACCTGCTCGTCTGAAGCGGCAACCCCTTCCTCAGGGCTGCCCAAAACCGAAATAATCCCATCCTGACCATGCAAATCCGGCAGAAAGACTGGCAGCACCAGCAGAATGAGCAACAGTAAGATTATCCTTAAGCGGAGCATAAGGTAAAAGTAATTAAAAGAGTCAGAACTTCCCGCTCAAACGGAGGCTGAAATTGCGGTGAGGCTGAATGTCTCCCGGACGACCCATGTATTCGGTATTGGTTATGTTCCTTACGGCAAGCGACAGCTTCAGAGACTGATTCAGTATGTAGCTCAGATTGCCATCCATCAGGAAATAAGGCCGGTTGTGCTGCACCCAGTAGTCATAAAAGCCCGGCAGGATCAGATCCCGGGTATCAATC
>Ga0209800_10001468_pt1 | contig 24419 bp, 19 predicted proteins | sample Higcelweek8metaG_FD_187174 | JGI IMG/M metagenome (GOLD analysis project Ga0209800, IMG submission 187174) | Freshwater pond sediment microbial communities from the University of Edinburgh, under environmental carbon perturbations - High... | ecosystem: Environmental > Aquatic > Freshwater >...
TAATCAAGAGAACACTGCCCCGGAAGAAGGGGCGAGATATTCCGGCGCGCGCCGGGTCGGCCCCGCTTCAGGACAACCTGAAAGGGGGGAGGAAGCCGGCCCGGCGCTCTGTCGTTCCGGGGGGGGGCGGGGGGCTGGCAGGACCGGGAGGTCAGCTCAAGGTGCGGCTGCCGCGCGCCAGGATAGACTGGGCGGCGGACTCTGAAAGGCCGCGCCCGGCGGCGATGGAGGCCAGATTGTCCTCCGCGTCCGAGGCGCGCAGATACATGGGCAGAAGCGGACCAGGGCCAAAGTGGGCGCGTGCGGCCAGGGTCAGCAGAGTCTGCGGACGCGGGGCATCCCACAGGGGGGGCAGCAGGCGCAGGCCAGTGTCCTTGACGGCGAGATCCTGAAAGATGGGAAGATTGCGGCGCAGGCCTCCGCCCAGCACAAAGAGCGGGCGGGGCAGCGGGGCCAGGAATTCCGCCATGGCCGCAAGCTGAACCACTGCGGGCGGCGTAAGGGCTGCTTCGCCCTGAAAGGCTTGGGCGTACACTTGCCCGCGGCGTGACCAGGACAGGGCCAGCACCGCGCCGGAAACGGTCTGCGCAGCTTCGTGCGCCAGTAGCGCCAGGTGGTCAAGCCCCGCCAGGACGGCGCCATTCCCGGCCGCGAGCCCTTCGGCCAGGGCCAGGGACATGCGCAGGCCCGTGAAGCTGCCCGGCCCCTGCACGCAGGCAATGCGTTTGATGTCTTTCGCGCTTGCGCCAAGGCCCTCGAGCATGTTCCCGATGCCCGGGGCGAGAAAGCGCATGGCCTGCCCAGGCATGGTCCATTCCTGAGAGGCGACGAGGGTGGCGTCCAGCGCGCCAGCGGCCCCGGCGGCACCTGCTTCCTGCGGCGCGGGCAGGCGGCCCAGCACGTATTGCAGACGTTCATCCGCCCCGTTCAGAGCAAGGATCAACCCCGCGTCATTTGAAGAGTCGGCGCAGATCATTGTAGGTCGCAAAGAGCATGAGCGCCGCCAGCATGGCGATGCCAAGGCGCATGGCCGCGTTGCGGGCGCGTATGCTCAAGGGTTTGCGCGTTATTGCTTCCAGGCTGAAGAGCGCCAGATGCCCGCCGTCCAGCACCGGAATGGGCAGCAGGTTCACGAAGCCGAGGTTGGCCGAAAGGGCCGCAGCCAGGGCCAGCACGCCGATGATGCCTTCCTGGGCCTCCCGGTTGATGAGCTGCACGATGAGGATGGGCCCGCCGATGGAATCCGCCGGGACCACGCGCTCGATCATCTTGACCAGCGCGGTGACCATGTTCACGATGGCCCGCCAGGTCTCCTTGCCGGAAAGCTTGAGGCTTTGGGCCGCGTCTAGCTCAAGGGTGACTATTTCCCGCGCGGCCACGATGCCGAGCATGGGGGACTGCACCGTCTCGCCGAACACGTTCTTGCGCTCCCGCAGCTCCGGGGTCACGCTCAAAGTCACATGCTCCTTGCCGCGCTTGATTTCCAGATTGAGGGCCTTGCCTTCGGAACCCTGCACCAACTCGGTCAAATCTTCCCAAAAGGTGACAGCGCGCCCGTTGACGGTGAGCACGTTGTCTCCCGCCTGTATGCCCGCGCTGGCCGCCGGGCTTTCCGGCAGCACCTGCCCGATGGTCGGCGCCAGCCCCATTTGACCCTGGCTGGCGAAAAGCGCCCAGTAAATGCCCCAGGCAAGAATGAAATTGAAGATGGGTCCCGCCGCAACCACGCACATGCGCTGCCACACGGGCCGGAGGCTGAAGAGCAGCTCTTTGGGGAACTCCGGCTCCTCCGGGTTGTCCGGCGACTCTCCTGCCAGCATGACGTAGCCGCCAAGGGGCAGGGCGCAGAGCCGGTACTCGGTCATTCCCGACTGGTGGCTCCAGATTTTCGGTCCAAAGCCCAGTGCAAAGGCCTTGACGCCGATGCCAAGCATGCGCGCAACGAGGAAGTGCCCCAGCTCGTGGAAGAAAATCAGTCCGCCAAGGACCAGAATAACGGCGATGAAACCCACAATCGCTCCTTGTCGCGTCCCTTCTCGGGGCGACGCGCTCGTATGGTTCAGCTAAGTCCGGCTCCGGCGCAGTCAATGACTGAGCGCCTTGTCTCGGCGTCCACGGCCAGCAGATCGGCCGCTCCCGCGTCCTCCGGCAGGGCGGAGTGGCGGGAAAGCGCCCCTTCGATGAGCAGGGGAATATCCATAAATGTGATGCGCTTTTGCAAGAAAAGTTCAACGGCCGCCTCATTGGCCGCGTTCAGCACAGCCGGGTGGCTCGGGCTTGCGGCAAAGGCCTCTTTGGCCAGGCGCAGGCAGGGGAACAGCGTTTCGTCCGGCTTCTCAAAGGTCAGGCTGCCCACTTGCGCCAAGTCCAGGCGGGGCATGCCCAGGGTGACGCGGCGGGGAAAGCACAGGCAGTGCGCAATGGGAATGCGCATGTCCGGCACGCCCAGGTGCGCCAGTTGCGAGCCGTCCACATATTCCGCCAGAGAATGCACGATGCTCTGCGGATGCACCAGCACGTCCACACGCTCGACAGGCAAGCCGTAAAGGTGGCAGGCCTCGATGATCTCAAGTCCCTTGTTCATCAGGCTGGCGGAGTCCACGGAGATCTTGGCGCCCATGCTCCAGTTGGGATGGTTGAGCGCCTGCTCCGGCGTGGCCGCGGCCAGAAATTTTTTGTCGCGCCCGCGAAAAGGCCCGCCGGAAGCCGTGAGGATGAGCCGGGCCAGCTCCGGCCCCGCGCCGTTGTCCTTGTCCGCATGGCCGCACAAGGCCTGGAACAGGGCGTTGTGCTCGGAATCCACGGGCAGAATCACGGCGCCGCTTGCGCGGCAGGCCTGGCGGATGAGCCGCCCGCCTATGACGAGGCTTTCTTTGTTCGCCAGGGCGATGCGCTTGCCTTTTTTGGCCGCCGCGAGGGTGGGCAAAAAACCGGCCGCGCCGACGATGGCCGAAAGGACCATGTCCGCCTCCGGGCTGGCGGCGATGGCCTCAAAGGCCGTGGGGCCGACGAGTATCTCCGGCGCGTAGCCGGAAGGCAGGAGGGCGCGCAGCGCCTTTGCCGCGGCTTCGTCCAGCACGGCCAGCACAGCGGGGCGGTGCCGCGCGGCCTGCTCGGCCAGCAGCTTGGCGTTCTTGCCGCCGGTCAGGGCGACTATCTTAAAAAGCTCCGGGTGCTCGTCCACCACGCGCAGGGCGCTGACGCCGATGGAGCCGGTGCTGCCCAGCACGGCCAGGCGGCGCGGGAAGGGCGCTTCCGGTGCGAGGGGCGGCCAGATGGAAATGTAGGTCTTCATGCGGCTACGGAAAAAGCGGAATGGCCAGTTTGAACAGCGCGTAGCAGGGCAGGGCCAAGAGCAGGCTGTCGATGCGGTCGAGCAGGCCGCCGTGCCCAGGCAGAAGCGTGCCGGAATCCTTGACCGCGAGCCTGCGTTTGAGCGCTGATTCGAAGAAGTCGCCCATCTGCGCGGCGATGTTCAACAGCGCGCCCAAAAGAATCCAGACGTAGACGGGCGCGTCGCCCAGGTTCAGGCCGTAGGCCGTCACCGCGATGGTGCAGCCGGCAAGACCGCCGATGCTGCCCGCCCAGGACTTCTTGGGGCTCACCTGCGGCCAGATTCTGGCCTTGCCGAAGAAGGTGCCGGCGTAATAAGCGGCCGTGTCTGAAACAGCGGTGGACACAAGCACCAGGATCATCTCCGTGGTGCTTAGGCCGAGGGCGAACTGCAGCATGAGGGGCAGATAGCCCGCACCGGCCATGAGGATGAGCTCGTCGGTGAAGTCCGCGTGGTCCTGGTCCGCGCTGTAGCGGAAGAGAAAGCGCAGCGCCAGGAACCAGAAGCACCCGGCCAGGGTCCAGATGACGCTCTGCGGTCCGCCGAAATCAACGGCCAGAAGCAGGACCGCGCCCAGGGCCACGCCGGTGAGGCGCAAGCTCCTGTGCTCAGGTCCGGGGCGGAACATGGCCGTGAACTCCCACTGGCCCGCGCCGCAAACGAGCAACAGGACGGCCAGAATCAGGATGCCGCCCTGCCAAAGGGCCAGGGCCACCAGTCCGACAGCGAGGCCAGCGGTGAGAATGCGCTGCTGATGGGCGGATGCTGGCACGGAGACTCCTGGTAAAAGAATTGCGGTTGCGCGGATGTACCGGGGCCTTGTACTCCATTCCCCGCCAGCGGGCAACCGTGGGCTTTCCCTCCTTCCTATCGCCCTTTTGCTATGCTATTGCTGGAACTATTGAGCATGGACCGTGATGGCGCGTGGAGGAAGGAAGCATGACCGAAAAAACCAGAAATGCGGCGCAGCGCCCTCAAGGACCGGAGCCGGAGCTGGAGCCAAAGGGCGGCGCCGAAACCGTGGAGAGCCTGCGCGAGCAGGTGTTCCGGCTCACCGAGCATCTGCAGCACCTGACGGACATCGGCCTCGCCCTCTCCGGCGAGCAGAACCGCGACCGCCTGCTTGAGATGATTGTAGGCCTGGCGCGGTCCATTACGGCGGCCGATGCGGGCACCCTCTACATCGTGGACGATTCCGGCAAGCACCTTGACTGGGTGGTGATGCAGAACGACACCATGAACGTGCGCTTGGGCGGCGCCAGCGGCAACCCGGTCACGCTGCCCCCTGTGCGGCTGTATGGTGCGGATGGTCAGGAAAATCACGCCAACGTCTCCTCCCACGTGGCCCTTGCGCGGGAGGTTGTGAACATCGAAGACGTGTATTGCGCCGAGGGCTTCGACTTCACAGGCACGCGCCAGTATGATGAAGGCACTGGCTACCGCTCCCGGTCCATGCTCGTCATCCCCATGGAGAACCATGAGCACGAGGTCATTGGCGTGCTCCAGCTTTTGAACGCCAAGGACAAGGCAACCGGCAAGGTGACGGCGTTTTCGCCTGTCGGCCTGGCTGCCGTGCAATCGCTGGCGACCCAGGCGGCCATGGCCCTCACCAATACGCAGCTCATCCATGGCCTCAAGGCCTTGCTTTATTCCTTCATGCAGAGCATCGCCGCGGCCATTGACGCCAAAAGCCCGTATACGCGCGGCCACATCGACCGCGTTGTGGACCTGACCATGCGCATCGCCGGGGCGATCAATGCCCAGGAGACCGGACCGTACAAGGACGTCCGCTTCAGCGAGAATGAGCTTGAGGAGCTGAAGCTCGCCGCCTGGATGCACGACGTGGGCAAGATCACCACGCCGGTGCATGTGGTGGACAAGAGCACCAAGCTTGAGACCATATTTGACCGCATCGAACTGATCCGCACGCGCTTCAAGCTCATCGGCAAATCGTTGCAGGCGGAGCGCTTGGAGCGGCAGCTTGAGATATTAAGCCAGGGGGCAAGCCGGGAGGAGATGCTCGTTGCGGCCGCCGGGATGGAGAAAATGCGGCAGGAGCTTGAGGCGGATTTTCAGTTCATTGTTTCCTGCAATGCGCCCGGCGAGTTCATGAGCGACGAACGCATCGCGCGGGTCAAGGAAATCGGAGCGCGGACGTACGCGGACGGCGCTGACGAACTGCCCTGGCTCACGGAGAACGAAATAACGAATCTCTGCGTCCGCAGGGGCAGCCTCACGGATGAAGAGCGCGCCATCATCAACGACCACGTGGTCGTGAGCATCGACATGCTGAGCCGACTGCCCTTTCCTAAGCGCCTGTCGCGCGTGCCGGAATACGCGGGCGCGCACCATGAGAAGCTTGACGGCACCGGCTACCCCAACCACATTGGCGGCGAGGCCCTTTCGCTGCAGGCCCGCATTCTCGCCGTGGCCGATGTGTTCGAGGCGCTGACCGCCAGGGACCGGCCCTACAAGGAGCCCATGAAGCTCTCGCAGGCCGTGGGGATTCTGGATGAGATGGTCAGGGACAAGCATATGGACGCGGACGTCTTCGACCTGTTCCTCAAGACCGGAGTGTACAAGGACTATGCCGCAGCGCACCTGAACGCAGTCCAGATCGACGAGTTGCCGCCCGCACACGTTTGAGCCCAGCCGCGTTCGCACATGCTTCAAGGAGATTTTTCAATGTTCGAGACCTTGCACCGCCGCGTCAGCAAAAAAGGCCTGCCTCCGGGAACCGTCACCTATGTTGGCCGCAAGCAAAGCCGCGCCGTGGCCCTGGATGTCATCCATGCCGGCCCGGAGGGAGTGCGGCGCGAGACACCCGTTACCCCGGAGGTCTGCGGCGCCTATGCGGAACTGCCGGGCCTCACCTGGATCAACGTGGACGGCCTGCACGACCCGGACTGCATCGTCCGCCTGGGCGAGATTTTCCACCTGCACCCCCTGGTGCTGGAGGACATCGTGCACACGGGCCAGCGGCCCAAGCTGGACGAGCTGGACGGAGCGCTTTTCGTGGTGCTCAAGATGCTGCGCTATAATGAAGACGCGCGCACCATTGAGGATGAGCAGATATGCTTTGTGCTCAAGGAAAATGTGCTGTTGACCTTTCAGGAAAAGGCCCAGGGGGATGTTTTCGGCGAGCTGCGCAAGCGCTTGCTGGCCAGCACCGGCCGCCTGTGCAAGAGCGGGCCGGATTACCTCATGTACGCGCTCATCGACGCCATAGTGGACAACTATTTTGTGGTGCTGGAGCGCATGGGCGAGGACATTGAGGAGGTGGAGGAGAAGCTGCTTGCCGCGCCCACGCCGGAGGAGCTGGAAACCATCCATTCCCTGCGGCGGGAGGCCCTTTTCTTGCGCAAGTTCGTGTGGCCCCTGCGGGAGGTGCTGGCCCGGCTGGAAAAGGGGGGCTATCCGCTCGTGGCCGACTCCACCATCGTCTACCTGCGCGATCTGTACGACCACACCATTCAGGTCATGGATACGGTGGAGACCTTCCGCGACATGCTCTCCGGAATGCTTGAGCTGTATCTTTCCAACGTGAGCCTGAAGCTGAACGAGACCATGAAGGTGCTGACCATGATCTCGACGGTGTTCATTCCGCTGAGCTTCATGGCCTCGCTGTATGGCATGAATTTCAAGCACATGCCGGAGCTGGAGACGGAGTACGGCTATTATGTGGTGCTCGGCGTCATGGCCTCTACCGTGACGGGCATGGTGATTTACTTCCGCCGCAAGGGCTGGCTGGGCGGCAAGGGCTGAGAAGCCACCGCTACAGCAGCTTCACATAGGCCTTCACAATGACCTTGAGCCCGAAGCCGGGGAAGTTCACCCGGTACTTGTCCGGCGGGATTTCCGCGATGATCTTGCCCTGGCCGAAGATTTTGTGCTCGCACATGCCGTATTTGGTGTACGCCGAATCCATGGCCGACTTGGGCGGCGGCGCGGCTTCGTATTGCGCATGCGGGGCTGCCGCTGCGCTCACCGGACGCGCTCCCGGCTCATAGGCAGGTCGGCGCGGCGGCTCCGGGCAGATAACCGGGGGCAGGTAACCGTCTTCGCGGCTCATGATGCCTGGCCGCACCTGCTCGTCTTTGCGGCGCAGGCCGCCGGTGAAGGTCTCCACGTAGCGGTCGGCCACGGCATCGGGCAGCTCGTTCACAAAGGGGCTTGTCACCGCCGGTTCGCGGCAGTTGTTGAAGCGGTTGAACACCGAGCCGGGAACGAGAAGCGCCAGTTCGTCCTTGGCGCGCGTGCAGGCCACGTACATGAGCCTGCGCTCCTCCTCCATGTCCTCCTGCCGCTGCATGGCCTTCTTGCTGGGGAAGCGGTCCTCCACCAGATCGATGAGAATGACGGCGCGCCATTCCAGACCCTTGGCCGAATGCACGGTGGAGAGCACCACGGCGTTGTCCGTGCGGTCGTCCTCCCCGGGCGAACCGTCCAGGCACAGATCGGCCAGAAATTCCTCAATGGTCTTGTAGTTCACCACAATCTGCGAAAGCTGCTCCAAGCCCGCCTGGCGTTTGGGATAATCATCCGGGTAAAGCTGCACCAGGATGGGCGCGTAGTAGCTCATGGCGCGGTCGAGCGCCGGGGCGGGCGCCTGGTTCAGGCGGCGCAGGGCGTCCAGCTCCACCAGCAGGCCGTTCAGCTCCGGGAAGCGCTTCTTGTGCTTTTCCAGGCTTGAGGCATCACCACCCAAAAGAGCCGTGGCGATCTTGCCCGCGGTCTTGCCGCCCACGCCCTTGAGGAATCCCAGCACCCGCTGCCAGGCCAGCATGTCCGACGGATTGGCCGCCAGGCGCAGAAAGGCCAAAATATCCTTCACGTGGGCGGCCTCGTGGAAGCGCACGCCGCCATACTTGCGGTAGGGCAGCCCGGCGCGGGTCAGCGCCACCTCAAGCGGGTAGGACTGATAGCCCGCGCGGAAGAGCACGGCGATCTCGTGCAAGGGGTGGCGGGAGGCCATGTCCGTGATGAGGCTGACGGCCTGCGTGGCCTGGGACTGGTCGCTCAGGCTCTGGATGATGCGCGGGCGCGCTCCGCCGGTGCGGTCGGTGAAGAGGTGCTTGTCGAACTTTTGCTGCGCCCCGGCCAAAATGATGTTCGTGAGGTCCAGGATGGGCTGCGTGGAGCGGTAGTTCTGCTCCAGGCGGATGATCTTGGCGTTGGGGAAGTGCTGCGGGAATTCGAGGATGTTCGCCACCACCGCGCCGCGGAAGGCGTAGATGGACTGGGCGTCGTCGCCCACGGCCATGACGTTGCCGCCCTCGCCCGCGAGCAGCCGCACCAGCCGCGCCTGCACCAGATTGGTGTCCTGGTATTCGTCGACCATGACGTACGGATAGCGGCGGCGGAGCGTGTCGCGGATTTCCGGATGCTCCAGCAGCAGGCGCTCCAGCTCGAAGAGCAGGTCGTCGTAGTCCATGAGCCCCTGGGTGCGCTTGGCTTTGGCGTATTCCTCGGCTAGGCGCTCTATGTCCGCCTGATAGCACAGCAGGTGGTAGGCCTCGCGATCCAGAATGCCCTGGATGGACAGCTCCTTGTTGCGCGATTTGCCGATGACGTCGGCCAATGTGGCGCGCTTGGGATAGGAGCGGTCGCCCTTGCCCAGGTCCAGGTGGGCCTTGAGCTCGCCCAGCAGGTCTTCGGAGTCCGAGCGGTCCATGAGCGTCAGGCCCTGCTCGTAGCCCGCCTCCTGCGCGTGGCGTCGCAGCACGGAATAGGCGAAGGAATGGAAGGTGCCGCCGCTGGCTCCGGTGAGCGGGCGGCCCATCACCACCCCGGCCCGGTGCAGCATTTCCTGGCTGGCGCGCCGGGTGAAGGTCAAAAGCAGGATGTTCTCCGGCGAGACATAGCCCTGCACCAGATGCGCCAGGCGGTAGACGATGGTGCGCGTTTTTCCGCTGCCCGCGCCCGCAATGACCAGCACAGGCCCGCCCATGTGCAGGGCGGCCTCGCGCTGGGCCGGGTTCAGTTCGCGCTCGAAATCAATGCTCATTTGAAATGTCCGCTCATAGGATGAGTCCGCCTCGCCTGTCCGTATCGCCAAGCCCGAAAGAGTCGAGCGCCAGGGCTCCGACATCGCGCACGCGCGCAACACCCGCACAATCCCGCGTGGCCGCAAAGAACACGTCGTCCGGGCAGTGCATGCCGAAGCGTCCAAAATGCCCGAATACTTCCTCGCGGTCAAAGCGTGCCTTGAGGTCGCAGCCGTGCTGCGGCACGCAGATGAGATCCGGCGCGTTTTCGGCGCCATACAGCTCGCGGCCGTCCAGCACGTGTTCCATGACCGGGCGGCCCTTCCAGGTCAAGCCGAGCAGCAATGCGCGCAGATCGGCCAAAAGGCCCGCTTCCTCGGCTGGGCGCACAGAGCCCCTGGCGAAGCGACCCGCCCGGTGCAGCACGATGCGTCCTGGGTCAAGGGCGAAGGCCCGCGCATCCGGCCCGATGCAGCCCGCGTCCCACTCGTCGCGCGGAGCGCGGCCCAAACGCAGGAACCCGGCGTCCAAAAGCACCCGGTTCAGGTCCACCTCGGTCTTAAGGGCGCAGAACCCGTGGTCCGCCAGGGCGATCAGGCTCTTGGGCTCCGGCAGCGCGTCAAAGCGGTCCAGCACCTCGCCCGCAAGCTTGTCCCATTCCACAAGCAAAGCCATGCAGGGCTCGTGCAGCGGGTGTTTCGCATCCTCCACGGCTGGGAAAAAGAAATGGAACAGCCGGTCCGTCTCGGTCAGCACGCACACGAAAAGATCCCAGGCCAAGTCGGGCCACAGGAGGTTCAGGGCCGCGCGCCGGGCCGCAAGGGATTGCCGCAGCTGGTCCAGCAAGTATTCCGGCTCCGCAGCACCTTTGGTGGTGTCCGCCTCGACGCGGTACCCGGCGGCGCGCAGCGGGCCGAGCAGAAAGGGCGGAAACACCGCGCTTGCCAGATCCTCGGCCACGAAGCCGCCGATGAGCATGCCGCGCAGCGGCTTTGCCGGAGCCATGTTGGGCAGGTTCAGCACGCGCGAAACAAGGCCCGCCTCGCCCAGGCGGTCAAAGATTGTGGGCGTGCGCACGTCTGTGAAGTTGGATATGCGCAGGGCGTAGGTCTTGGGATCGAGGACGGTGAAGCCGTGCACGCCGTGCCTGCCCGGTCCCTCGGCCGTGAAGAAACTCGTCCAGTTCACGGGCGAAAGCTCTGGCAGCTCGGCTTCGATGGCGTGGGCGTGGGGCAGAAGCCGCGCCACATTGGGCAGGCGGCCAGCGTACCGGCGGGCCAGGGAGAGCGGCAGGCCATCAAGGCCCAGGACGAGGAGGCGTGGGCGTTGCGTCATGGCCGCGCTATGGAGAAGGGGAAAGAGCCTCCGGCGGTCTTTGTCCGCTGGGAGTTGCGCCACGAAGAGCCTCCGGCGGCCATGGGGCCTGAGGCCCCCTGGAACCCCCCAGGCCAGAGCGCCGAGGGGCAAGGCCCCTCGGCGCTCTGGTGGGATGATGAAAAGCGGTGGCCGGTGCTCACAGTATCTGTCCTATTGAAAGACTATGGCGGTGGTCGAAAATATTGTCCGTCTTACCTATGGGGATTCCAAAGGGCCTCAGGCCCTTTGGCCCCCGGAGGGATATTCTCTTTGCTGCTACGCCAGCTCCACATCATACTTCTGCATGAAGTGCGTTGGGTTGTAGGAGAGCTTGGCCTTGCGCAAGCCCTCGTCGCCCAGGTCCTGCTCGCGGTTCACAAAGGTGAAGCGGTCCTCCTGGGCGGCCAGAAAGTGGTTGTTGATGGCCTGATAGATGCCTTTGAAGCGCGTGTCGCCCTTCTCGAAGTGGATGACCATGGTGTCCTTGTTCAGGCATTCACCTACGGTGTAGGCCACGACCTTGCCGCCGATGCGGATGGTGCCGCCGAGGAGGCTGCCCAGGCGGTCGAAAACTTTGAGCACGCGGGAGATGGCCTCGTTCTCGGCCTCCAGCGCCTCGGAGGCGTGCTCCTGCCAGCCGTGCCACTCGGCCTGCATATCGAGCACTTCCTCGACGCAGTCGGCCTGCATGGGCGTATATTCAAAGATGTTGCTCTTCTCAAATTGGTTCAGCAGGTTCTTTTTCTTGTGGAACTTGTTGCCCTTGAGATCGACAAGCTCCGGCACGGAATATACGTAGTCGAAGTGGTCGCGCGCCTCGGTGGCGCGGATGCGCTCGCCAAAGGCCTGCTTCCAGATGCCGAGCAGGGACTCGGGCACGCGGGTGAAGCGCATGGGCCCTGCCAGGCAGGGCAGCTTGGCCCAGTCGACCTTGGTCCAATCGCCCACGGGCGCCCAGAATATTTCCTGCCCCTTGGTCTGCTTGAGCCAAACCAGGCCGTGGTCGAAACGCCATTTGAGGCCGTAGTGGGGCGCCCAGCCGTAGAGGTTGGCAAAGGCGTAATCCGAGGTGACCTCGGGGCAGTCGCACAATGCGGCCTTGTACTCTTCCTGATGCTTGAGACAGATGTGTTCAAAGGTGTCGCATGTGCTCATCAGTGTGTTCCATTCCGGGTTTTGGACATGGCGAAGCGTTGCCAGTCCTTTCGGGTGAATATGTAAAACAAAATGGCCGCTTGGCAAGCCTGAGAGGCCAGCATGGAGATCCACACGCCTGTGGCGGTGCCCATAAGTATGTGGCCGAGGAAGTAGGCCAGGGGCAGGCGCACCAGCCAGGTGCCCAGCCCCATGCCGATGAGATTGTAGACCGTGGCTCCGGCCCCGGCGAGGGCACCGGCCAGGATCATGGTGGTGAGGGTGAAGGGAATGGCCAGCACGTTGTAGATCAGATAGTTCTCGGCCTCTGCCTGGACCTTGGGCATGGGCGCGATGAAGCCCGCGATATCGCCCAAAAACGGCCAGAGCAGGGCGGAAAGAATTCCGATGCTCACGAGCCCTATGGCCAGAATGCGCAGGCCCATGCGTTTGGCCTCATCCGGCTTGCCCGCGCCCAGCAGGTGGCCCACCAGAATGCTGGCTGTAAGATTGAGCGCGAAGGCGGGCAGAAAGAGCAGGGACTCCACGCGCGCGCCAGCGGCCATGCCGGCCAGGGCCACAACGCTGTCCTTGGGCAGGCTGGCGGTGATGGCGAAAAGCACAAGATAGCCGGAATGCCAGACGATCTGCATGAACCCTGCGGGCATGGCGACCTTGAACAGATACGGGAAGGCGCGGCGCACCCAGCAATAGGGCGCGAAAATCTTGCGGCGCAGGGTGCCGTCGCGGCGCAGCACAAAAAGTCCGAACACTGCGCCCAGCGTGATGGACGAGAAGGTGGACCAGACCACGCCCGTGACGCCGAGATTCGGCAGGCCCCAAAGGCCCAGGCCGAAGCCCAGGTCGCCCAAGGTGTTCACCAGCGTCACCAGAATCATTGTGTAGAGGGGAATCATGACCTGCCTGCGCGCGCGGAACACCGCATTCTGCATGATCATCATGTAGTACGGCGGCAGGGTGTAGAGGAAAATTTGCAGCACGTAGCGCGTCAGGGGCACTATGTCGTCCGGCACCTGCAGGGCGCGCACGAGCAGATCGCGCAGGGGCAGGCCCACGGCCAGGAAGACCAGGCCGGAAACGGCGGCGATGGCCAGGCACAAGCCGATGTAGCGCTCGGCGCGCAGCTGCTTGCCCGCGCCAAGGGACTGGCTGATGGCCGCCACAGCCCCGCCTGCAACGGCTGTGGCTATGACCAGGAAGAGGAACAGGGACTGGGTGATGATGCCGAGACTGGCCTGCACGCGGTGGTCTATCTGTCCGGCCACCCACACATCGACGAAGCCGATGAGGAAGTTGAACAGCATCATCAGCACCTGGGGCCAGGAGAGGTTCCAGATGGTGCGGGTGTGATTCTGAATGAGATCGGCTGAGTGCATGAACATCCTGGGCGCGCGGTGTGCGCAACTTGTGGAAGTAGGTACGAATTGACGGCTGCCAAGGGGGCGTATGCGGAATTTCTTTACGCCGGGCGCTTGTTCTGCCATATCTGAAACAAGAACAGTGGCGCGCATAGCGCCGAGGCCGGAGGTGCCATGAGCATGAAGAAAACGAACGGGGCCGGGACTGGAACTGCCGCACCGGTGCTGCGTGTGCATTTATGGCTGGAGACCGAAGGACACATGCTTTTTGGCCTTGGGCGCATTCAATTGCTGGAGCAGGTGGAGCGGCTGGGCTCGCTGAACCAGGCCGCCAAGGCCCTGGGCATGAGCTACCGAGCGGCCTGGGGGCGGATCAAGAGCACCGAGGAAGCCCTGGGCGAGCCTCTTTTGGCCAAGGCCAGCGGCCGCAAAGGCTATGAGCTGACGCCACTTGCCGTGACCCTGCTGAACGATTTCGCCCTGTGGCACCAGGAAGTGGAGGCCTTTGCCCTGATAAAGGCCAAGGAGCGCCTGCCCTGGAATGTGCAGCCATACTCCGGCGTCGCCGCGAACGATCCTCCCGCAGAGTCCTGAACTTTTCTCTTCGCCAATGAAAAAGGCTGCCCCGAAGCGTCCGGGTTCCCTCGTAGGAGGGGCGGACGCCTGGGGCAGCCTGAAGCGATCTTGCTAGATTCTAGCGGCGTCCACCGCGGTCGCCGCCACGTCCGCCACGGTCGCGGTCGCCGCCGCGTCCACCGCGGTCACGGTCGCCACGGCCGGGGCCATCGCCACGGGAAGGCGGACGGCGGAATTCGTCCAGGTTCACTTCCTGACCGGCCTGCTCCATGAGCCAAGCCTTGCGGGACAGACGGATGCGTCCGCCCGGCTCAAGCTCGATGACCTTGACCCACACTTCCTGACCAAGCTGCAGCAGGTCTTCCACGCGCTCCACGCGCTCCACGTCCATCTGGGACACGTGCAGCATGCCTTCCGCGCCGGGCAGAATCTCGACCAATGCGCCGACTTCCAGAATCTTCTTCACGGTGCCCAGGTAGTTGCGGCCCGGCTCCGGGGTCTGGTCGTAGTACATGACCATGGCCTTGGCCTTCTGCAGGCTCTCGGTGTTGGGGGCGAAAATGGCCACCTTGCCGGAATCCTCGATGTCAATGGCGGCCTGGGTCTCGGCGGTGATGGCCTTGATGTTCTTGCCGCCAGGTCCGATGACGCTGCGGATCTTCTCGGGATTAATGAACACCACTTCCATCTGCGGAGCCAGAGGCGAGAGCTGGGGCCGGGGAGCGGCCAGGCACATGCTCATGTGCTCCAGGATGTGCATGCGGGCGTCGCGGCTCTGTGCCAGGGCCTTGCGCAGCACGTCGTAGGGGATGCCGGTGGTGATCTTGATGTCCATCTGGATGCCGGTGATGCCGCGAGCGGAACCGGCGACCTTGAAGTCCATGTCGCCCAGGGCGTCTTCGTCACCCAGGATGTCGGTCAGAACGATGTAGTCTTCGCCCTGCTTCATGAGGCCCATGGCGATGCCCGCCACCGGCTCCTTGATGGGCACGCCCGCGTCCATGAGGGCGAGGGAGGCGCCGCAAACAGTGGCCATGGAGGAGGATCCGTTGGAGTCCATGACCTCGGAGACCACACGCAGGGTGAAGGGGAAGTCGTCGGGGTTCGGCAGCACCGGGGCGATGGAACGCTCGGCGAGGGCTCCGTGACCGATGTCGCGGCGGCTGGGGCCGCGGAGAATGCGCACTTCGCCCACGCAGTAGGGGGGGAAGTTGTAGTGCAGCATGAAGCGCTTGGTGTCCTCGCCCTCGAGGGTCTCAATGCGCTGTTCGTCGCGGGAGCTGCCCAGGGTGGCCACGCACAGGGCGGCGGTTTCGCCGCGTGTGAACAGAGCCGAGCCGTGGGTCATGGGCAGCACGCCGGCGGAGATGGACAGGGGGCGCACAGTGGTGGTGTTGCGGCCGTCCAGGCGGATGCCCTCGGTGCGCACGCGCTCGCGCACGATCTTCTTCTCCAGGTCGTTCACGATGCCGGAAGCCTGCTTCTTGGCGTCCTCAATCTCCGTGAACTTCTCGCCAACAGCCTCAAGAGCCTTGGACTTGGCGATTTCCTTGGCCTCGCGGCGGGCCATCTTCTCGGTGATGGCGAAGGCGGCGGTCAGGGTCGGGGTGGCGATCTCCTCGACATAGGCGGCAATGGCCTCGTCGGGCTTGGGCACAACCACTTCGATCTTGGGCTTGCCGACCTTTTCGCGCAGCTCGTCCTGGATGTCGAACACGGGCATGAGCTGCTTGTGGCCCCATTCCAGGGCCTCGGCCACCAGCTCCTCGGACACGAAGTTCGCGCCGCCCTCAACCATGACAATGGCCGAGCGGGTGGCGGCGAAGATCAGGTTCAGCGTGCTCTCGGTGTTGATCTGCTTATAGGTGGGGAAAAGCACGAACTGACCGTCCACATAGCCCACGCGGGCACCGGCGATGGGGCCCTCAAAGGGCATGTGCGAAAGGTGCAGCGCGGCGGAGGCGCCGGTGATGGCGAGCACGTCCGGGTTGGTGAAGCTGTCGGCCGAAAGCACCGTGGCGATGATCTGGACTTCGTCGCGGAAGCCTTTTTTGAACATCGGGCGGATGGGGCGGTCGATGAGGCGGGAGACCAGGGTCTCGCGCTCGCTCGGGCGGCCGATCTCGCGGCGGAAGTAGCTGCCGGGAATGCGGCCTGCGGCGTACGACATTTCCTGGTAGTTCACGGTGAGGGGGAAGAAGCCGCGGTCGATTTCAAGGGGCTGGTTCACGGCGGTGACATGCACCACGGTGCCGCCGGACTGGACCCACACGGCGCCGCTGGCCTGCTTGGCCATCAGCCCGTGCTCGAGCGTGATGTCCAAGTTACCGGCGCGTGTGGAAAGACTGATCTTATTGTGAGGTACGAGCATAAACCCTCCAAGGGTTTGTTCGCCCGGACGCCCGCTCCTTGCCCGATGTTTAGCCGGCTTGGGAAAGGGCTCTTGCGCTGTCGCAAGAACGCTTACCGCAGCCAACTAAAGGGGTCTGGAGCCGCACTTGCGTCTGGTGCGAGGTTGTCTGCGGGCGACGATTCGCCCGCTGGACTTGACCCGCACGGGCGGGAGCCTTGCGGCCCCCGCCCGTGCGGATGTTCTTGCTACTTGCGGAGACCCAGGCGCTCGATCAAATCACGATAGCGCTGGACGTCCTTGTTCTTCAGGTAATTTAGGAGCTTGCGGCGCTGGCCGACCATCTTCAAAAGGCCGGTCTTGGAGTGGAAGTCCTTCTTGTGCACCTTGAAGTGATCCGTCAGGTAGGTGATGCGCTCGGTCAAAAGCGCGACCTGGACTTCAGGAGAGCCGGTATCGCCCTCCGCCCGCTTGAAGCTGTCAATAACCTTGGTCTTTCCTTCAGGCGTCATAACCACAGCAGTATCCTCCTTGTCCGGGCTTGTTATATTTTAGCCGGACAGTTGTGCCGGGAGCTTCCCGTTCAGGTGGCGGGGGGGGCCTCTTGCCACAGTCCGCGCAGGATCGTCCAGCGTAAGCCGCCGTCTTTGGCAACCGCCTCCGCCAGGGCAACCGGTTCGCCGCTTTCCTCAACCAGCATGACATGCTCGCCGGGTTTCCCCGCGAGTTCGTCACCGCTTGGTCCGCCCACCGGCAGCCAGGCCCCGTTTTTCACCAGGGCGGCCAGAGTGGGGGAAAGCGCGATGGTGCGCCAGTGCGGAAGCGCCTTGGCAAGCGGGATGACCCGCTCGGCAAAACGCTCCGGTTCGCCAAGAACCTCGTCTAAACTGTACGAAACGTCGAGCCCATAGGGTTCGCACGCTTCCCGCGTGAGCTGCGCAAGCGCCGCTCCGCACCCGAGCCGAATCCCCAAGCTGTGGACCAGGGATCGAATGTACGTGCCCGCCAGGCAACGTACCCTGAACCGTGCGAAGGGAAGCTCAATTTCCAGCGGTTCGACCTCATACACCTCGATACTCTTCTCCTTGATCGGCACAGCCTCGCCCTTGCGGGCGAGTTCGTAGAGGGGCTTGCCCTCATGCTTTGCCGCGGAGTATGCGGGCACTTCCTGTTCCGTGAGGTCCTTCCAGGACAGGATGGCCGCCCGCACATCTTCTTGCGAAATATTGTCGAGCGGCTTTTCTTCCACCACCTTGCCTTCCATGTCGAAGGTGTCCGTGGTGACGCCAAGCCGCATCATGCCGCTATAAACCTTGGCCCCGCTGGTGAGATAGCTCGCCACCTTGGTGCCCTGGCCCAGAAGAACCAAAAGCACGCCCTGGGCCAAGGGGTCCAGGGTTCCGGCGTGGCCTATCTTGCCCTGGCCGAGCCCGTGCTTGATGCTGTTCAGGCAGCCCGCGCTCGTCGGGCCGGAGGGCTTGTTCAGAACAAGCAGCCCGTCAAGCTGCGCTTCGGACCTTTTGCGTCTTCTGCCCATCCTCTACACCAGTCCGAGGCCTTCGCCAAGTGCCTTCACAAGGCGCGCCTTGGCCGATTTCAGGCTGTCGGCTATGGTTCCGCCCGCAGCGTTTCTGTGCCCGCCGCCGTCAAAGAGCGCGGCGACGGCCTGCACGTTGTCCGCCCCGGTGGAGCGTAGGCTGAACTTGTAGGCTCCGTCCGGCTCCTCGCGCAGTATCACCGCGACGCGCGTGCCGCGCAGGCGGCGCAGAAAATTGACGATCTCATCGCAGTCGGTTGCCGTGGTGCCGGTGCTCTCCATCATTTCCCTGGTCACGTAGGCGATGGCGACCTGGCCGCCAAAAAACAGCTTCGTGGTGGCGAAGCCCAGGCCCAGGAGCCGGAAGCGGTTCGCACTCCACTGGTTGCGGATTTTGGCGTTGATGAGCCCCGGCTTGATGCCGAGGCGAATGAGCCGTGCGGCCATTTCCAGCACGCGCGGATCGGTGTTGTCGAAGGTGAAGAAGCCCGTATCCGTGGCGATGCCGAGGTAAATGGCCTCGGCTAGGTCGCCGGTCAGCGGCATGCCGAGCTCGTCGGCCAGGTCGGCCATCATGGCCGCGACGGCGGGGTAGGAGTCGTCCACCCAATTGAACTGCCCGAAATTGGGATTGCCCAGGTGGTGGTCCACATTGGCAACGGCGCGCGCGCCCATGAATGTGTGCAGCTCAGGCCCGGCGCGGTGTTCGTTGCCGCAGTCGAGCACAAAGACCAACTCGGCCTCAAGTCCGTCCAGCGTGGTGTGGAAGGGGCCCGGGAGCTGCAGCCAGTCGAACTGATGGGGCAGGCCTGTCTGATTATACAGGTGAACGTCCTTGCCCAGCGCGGTCAATATGTGTCCGAGGGCGACCGTGGAGCCTATGGCGTCTCCGTCCGGGTTGGCGTGCGCGGCCACCAGGAAATGGTCAGTCCTGCGGATGAGGTCAGCTATCTGCGTGACCGGGCTTGGCATAAACCATGTCCTCAAGGAAGTCGTCGTGCGTGAAGCGCAGATCCGGCAGCGAGCGCATGTTCATGCGCCTCGCCAAGCCGGAGCGCAGGAAACCCTTGGCTTTATTCAGGCCGTCGAGAGCCAGCTTGCGCCGTTCCTCGCCGCCGCCCACGGTGAAGGACACGAGCGCGATGCTCATGTCGGCGTTGAGCTTGCAGCCCGAGAGGCTCACAAGCTCGAGGCGAGGGTCCTGCACCTCCTCCAGGAGCATGGTGGCCAGCTCGTGGAGGATTTGGTCGCCCATGCGTATGGACCGTCTAGTACCTGAAGCCTTCATTCAACTTCTCCGTCGCTGCCGAACACTTCCGTGTTGCAGCGCACGAGCTCCGCCGGGGAAATGGCTTCCACCATCGCCAAGGCCTTGGACAATCGGCTTTCCACTCTCGTGGTCTCGCCGGAAACCGTCACTACCGCCAGCACCAGTTTCTGGTGCGCATCCTGGGCGTCCACTTCGCTTACGGCCACATTGAACGTGTTCCGCAGCTTCTGCTTGAGGCTTTGCGCCACCTGCCGCTTGCCCTTCAGCGAGTCGTTGCCGTGCAGGCGGAACTCCAAAGTGAGCACGCCGATGATCATGTAAGTCCATCCCCAGGCGATGGCAATGCCGCTCCCTAGTCGATGGTGCGGGCCACTTCCTTGGTCTCAAAGGCTTCGATGACGTCGCCGATCTTAATATCGTTGAAGTTCTCCAGGCCAACACCGCACTCGTAGCCCTTCAGCACTTCCTTGGCGTCGTCCTTGAAGCGCCTGAGGGAGTTGAGCTGGCCGGTGTAGATGACCACGCCGTCGCGCAGCAGGCGGACCTTGGCCGCGCGGGTGAGCTTGCCGTCCACCACGCCGCAGCCGGCAACAGTGCCGACCTTGGGCACGCTGAAGATGTTGCGCACTTCAGCCTGGCCCAGGTAGACCTCCTGGATGTCAGGAGCGAGCATGCCGCTCATGGCGTCCTTGATCTCGCCCACCAGCTTGTAGATGATGTCGTAGAAGCGTATCTCGACGTGCTCGCTGTCGGCCATGTCCTTGACCTTGGCCGTGGGGCGCACGTTGAAGCCGATGATGATGGCCTGGCTGGCCGTGGCGAGCAAAATGTCGCTTTCGGTCAGGCCGCCGGTGGCGCCATGCACCACCTGGATCTTCACTTCATCGGTGGAGAGCTTGTTCACAGCCTCGGTGATGGCTTCGAGAGAGCCCTGCACGTCGGCCTTCAGCACCAGGTTGAGGGTCTTGGCCTCATTGTCCGGGCGCGACTGCAGGAAGGACTCGAGGGTAAGCTTGCTCTTGCCCACCATGTCCTTCTCGCGCTGCTTGGAGGCGCGGGTCTCGGCGATGCGGCGGGCCACCTTGTCGTCGGCCACGACCACGAATTCGTCGCCGGCCACTGGGACCACGTCGAAGCCCTGAATCTCGACCGGGATGGCGGGGCCAGCCAGCTTGATCTTCTTGCCCTGGTCGTTGAACATGGCGCGCACCTTGCCGTGCACGGTGCCGCAGACAAAGGCGTCGCCGTTCTTCAGCGTGCCTTCTTGGATGAGCACGGTGCCGAGAGGGCCACGGCCCTTGTCCAGCTTGGCCTCAACGATGTGGCCCTTGGCGGGCTTGTTCGGATTGGCCTTGAGCTCCAGCACTTCGGCCTGGAGCAGAATCATCTCCAGCAGCTCGTCGAGACCGATGCCCTGCTTGGCGGACACGTTGGCGAAGATGGTGGTGCCGCCCCAGTCTTCCGGCACGAGGTCGAACTCAGCCAGTTCGCGCTTCACGCGGTCGGGGTTGGCGCCTTCTTTGTCGATCTTGTTGACGGCGACCACGATGGGCACTTTGGCCGCCTTGGCGTGGTTCACGGCTTCGCGGGTCTGGTCCATAACGCCGTCGTCGGCGGCGACGACCAGGACGACGATGTCCGTCACCTGTGCGCCGCGGGCGCGCATGGCGGTGAAGGCTTCGTGGCCCGGGGTGTCGAGGAACACGACTTCGCCGCGGCTGGTGGCCACGTGGTACGCGCCGATGTGCTGCGTGATGCCGCCCGCTTCGCCAGAGGCGATGCTGGTCTTGCGGATGGCGTCGAGCAGGGAGGTCTTGCCGTGGTCGACGTGGCCCATGATGGTGACCACGGGCGGACGCGGCTTCAAGTCCTCTGCGGTGTCCGGCGTGGAGGCGGACAGGAATTCCTGCTCGTCGAAGGAGACGTTCTCCACCTCATGTCCGAACTCGCCCGCCAGCAGGGTGGCGGTGTCCATGTCCAGGGCCTGGTTGATGGTGGCCATCACGCCCATGCCGAACAGGGCCTTGATGATGGCCTGCGCCTTGACGCCCATCTGGTGCGCCAGGTCGGAGAGGCGGATGTGCTCGTCGATGCGGATTTTGCGCTTGCCGACGGGCTTCACTTCCTCGCGCTGCTCCATGCCGCCGCGATGCTTCTTGCGGCGGTTGTTGGACTTGAGGCGCATGGGCGACTCGCCGTCCTCCGAAACCACGGGAGCGGGGGCGAAGCTGGGCTTCTTCTTGGCCGCAGCGTTGCTGGCCTTGCGGCGATCCTCGTCGGTGCTGCCGCCGGGGAACTCGACAACGCGATGCGGCTTGCGGCGGGCGCGGTCGTCGCCTTCCTTGGGAGGAGCGACAGGAGCGCCAGCGGCGCCCGCAGCCGGACGCGGCGCATAGCCAGGTCCGCCAGCAGGCATGTTGGACGGACGCGGCGCATAGCCGGGACCGCCTGCGGGCATGTTGGACGGGCGCGGCGCATAGCCGGGGCCGCCAGCAGGCATGTTGGAGGGACGCGGCGTATAGGGGCGCGCGCCGCCGCCTTCATGGCCGGCGGAAAACTCGGGCCGGCGCGGCTGGCTGGGAGCCGGAGGCGTGCTGCCCGGTTCGGGACGCGAAATGATGCGGACCTGCGGAGCCGCAGGCACGATGAACTCGCGCTTGGGCTTGCGGGCGGGCTTTTCGTCCTTGGGAGCCTCGGCCTTGGCTTCCTCGGCCTTCGCCGCCTCTGGCTTGGAGCCCTCGGCAACGGCCTCGGCAGTCTTGGGCTCTTCGGCCTTGGCTTCCTCGGCGGGAGCCTCTGGGGCCTTGGCTCCCGCAGCCTCGGCAGGGGCCTTGGCTTCTTCGGCGGCAGGCTCGGCAGCGTGGGCTGCTGGCTTTTGGGCCTCGGCCTCAGCTTCGGCAGCGGGCTTCACCGGCTCGCTGATGATGCGGGCCGTGGGGGCTGCGGCAGGCTCTGCAACCGGCTCCTTTGGGGCTTCAGGGGCGGTCGTCGCGGCGGGCTCGTCGCGGTGGATGATCCGCGCGGGGCGTTCCGTCACAGCCTCGGTGGCGCGGCGCGCCGCCTTGACCGGGGCGGGTTCGACAGCCTCGCGGGCTTCGGGCTCCTGAGCTTTGGCTTCAGGGGTTTCCACCTCGGCGGCCGTTTCCGACTCCGCAGGCTTCGGCTCGCTGATTTTGCGCGTGACGTGAGGGGCTTCTTCGGCCTCGGGCTCGCGGGCGGCAGGGGTCTCGGGCGTGGCGGCGGAGTCCTCGTGGTGCTCCTCCGCGCCGTGCTTGGCCTTGCGGCTGCGCACGATGACGCCGGGCTGCACCTGACGGCGCACCACTTCGGTCTGTGCGGAAGGCGTTCCGCGCAGAGACTGCCTGAGGCGGTCGGCCTCGTCATCCTCCAGGGTGCTCATGAAGCTTTTGACCTGGATGTCCATGTCCCGCAGATGCTGCAGGATCTCCTTGTGACCGATGCCAAGTTCGGTCGCCAGGTCCTTCACCTTGAGCTTTGTCACCATTCACGTTCCCCTTGTTAGCGCTTCTTCCGCCGGTCCCCGTAGCGGAGAAATCTCTCGCGGCATTCGGCCTGGCCGCACACGTAAAGCCCTCTACCGGGCATTCTGCCTCGGGGATCCGGCACAAGCCTTACCCCGTTTTCGCTCTCGCCCCGGATGTGCCGGAGCAGTTCGGCCTTGGGCAGCCGACGCCTGCAGATGCAGCACGTGCGGATGGGCCCCTCGCCTGTTGGCTGGCCGTTCACATTCTCACCCGCCTACTCGGCGGTCTTGTCTTCCTCACCCTGCGCGGGCGCAAGGCCGAGGATATTGATGGCCGCACGCATGTCGCGGATTTTCTCCGGGGTCATGCCTTCCACCTTGAGAAGCTGCTCTTCGTCAGCTGTCACAAGCTGGGCGGTGGTCTCAAGTCCGGCGGAAATGAAGGCGTCCATGCTGACCTCGGCCACGCTGGCCAACTGGTCCATGCCCTTCTTGTCCGCATTCAGCTCGCCGTATCGGCTCTCTGTGAAGATGTCGATCTTCCAGCCGAGGAGGTGGGCGGCAAGCTTGACGTTCTGGCCCTTGCGGCCAATGGCCAGAGTGAGCTGGTCGTCCGGCACCACCACTTCAAGGGTCTTTTCGTCGTCGTCGACCATGATGCGGCTGATGACGGCGGGCGACAGGGAGTTCTGGGCGTACACCGCGATGTCCGGGCTCCATACCACGATGTCGATGCGCTCGCCCTTGAGCTCCTGCACGATGTTCTGGATGCGCGAGCCGCGGATGCCCACGCAGGCGCCCACGGGATCGACGTCGCGGTCGCGGGAGGTGACGGCCACCTTGGCGCGCAGGCCGGGATCGCGGGCAACGCCCATGATCTTGACCGTGCCGTCGTAAACCTCGGGCACTTCGCGGGCGAAAAGGGCGCCCATGTAATCCGGGTGGGAGCGGGAGACCACGATCTGCGGTCCGCGCGACTCCTTCTGCACCTCAATAATATACGCCTGGATGCGGTCGCCGCGCTTGTAGCGCTCGCGGGCGATCTGCTCTTCCTTCGGCAGGAGCGCCTCGGTGCGGCCCAGGTTGATGATCCAACCCGTACGGTCGCGGCGCTGCACGATGCCCGAGACGATTTCGCCCTTGCGGTCGCGGTATTCCTCGAAGATGATTTCCTGCTCGGCGTCGCGCATGCGCTGGATGATGACCTGTTTGGCGCTCTGCGCGGCGATGCGGCCCAGGTCCTCGATGTTGACCTTGAAGCCCATCTCGTCGTCGAGGGAAATGTTCGGGTCGTGCTCGCGGGCTTCATCCAGAAGGATTTCGCTCACGGGGTCGTTGATCTCGCTGACCACGACCTTGAACTGGTAGACCTGAATCTCGCCCAGCTCCTCGTTGAAATTCACTTCGATGTCCATCTGCTCGCCGTACTTGCGGGCGACAGAGGAACGCACGGCCTCTTCGAGGGTGTCGATAAGCAGATCGCGGTCGATGCCGCGATCCTTGCTGATCTGGTCGATTGCTTTCTTCAGCTCTGAACTCATGGCGCTCCCTCCGGTGCCGCCGGTGCCGCGTATGCGTTGTCCGGCGCGAGATTCTGCGTCCTTATTGCCAATGGGGCCGCTGTTTGCGGCCTGCCTTACGGGGCCGTCAGGCGGCCCGTCCAAAAAAACGTGTGTATCCGGCGGTTCTTCCGCGGCTATTTCGCCGCCAGGCCAACCTCGGGAAATTCATGCACCAGGTGTGCTCCCTTCAAGCGGTCAAAGGCCACGCGCGTCACCACGCCGGCCTCGTCCACGCTGATATCGTCGCCATCAATAGCCTTAAGCTCTCCGCGCAGATGCCTGCGGCCGTCCTGGGGCTCGTAAAGCCTCAAATCCACCACGCGCCCCACGAATGCGGACATTTGCGCGGCGGAGAAAAAGCGGCGTTCCAAGCCGGGGGAAGAAACCTCGAGCACATACGCGCCGGGCAGGGCGTCCTCGGCTTCAAACACCGCGCCAAGCGCCCGGCTT
>Ga0209800_10001471_pt1 | contig 24398 bp, 12 predicted proteins | sample Higcelweek8metaG_FD_187174 | JGI IMG/M metagenome (GOLD analysis project Ga0209800, IMG submission 187174) | Freshwater pond sediment microbial communities from the University of Edinburgh, under environmental carbon perturbations - High... | ecosystem: Environmental > Aquatic > Freshwater >...
GCCGACGGTTGATCTGACATTTGCCGAGGCACTGAAACTTTGTGCTGATCAGGGAAAACATTTGTGCACTTCAGATGAATGGAGCGGGTCATGCAAACAGGAAAAAAGGGATAGATATCCTTATGGTCGTCAGTATGAGAAAGACCGCTGCAATACAATTGGAAATGTTTATGTTAAAAATAAGATTGCACCTTCCGGTGAGTTTTCTAAATGTGTCAATAATGCAGGGGTTGCTGATATGAGTGGAAATGCAGCTGAATGGGTTAATAACAGTGAGGGTGATAAAGCTTATGTTTATGGCGGATCATGGCAAAATGGGGAAGATGGTGCGAAATGTGATTCAAAAGTACAACTTCAGAAAGGCAGAAAGTATTTTTATGTCGGATTCAGATGTTGCAAATAATAATAAAAAAAATAGCTGACTTTTGTCTTGATAAAAACCGGTGGTGGGTTCCACTGATCACCGGTCTGTTTTTTGCATTGTGCCTGCCTCCGTTTAACAGTGACTTTAATCCACTTTTTTTTCTGTTCCCGCTTATAAGTTTTGTCATTTTAATTCCACTGATGTTTTTTGCACTATTAAACCCTTTGAAAAAAGCGATTCTTTACACTTTTCTGTACTCGTTCTCTGCAGCTATGGTGCAGTTTTACTGGATAGGATTTGTTACCGCTGAAGGGCTCTGGCATCTGATTCTTTTCGGATTAGTACTTATATCAGCTGCAATTGGTCTAATCTTCCTTACTGCCGGAATGCTTTTCCGTATGATTTACAGAACTGCCGGACGGCTTTATATTCTTATTTTTCCGTCAATATGGATCTGTATTGATCTTGCCCGTACACTTACCGATATCGCATTTCCCTGGTCGTTTCTTGGATACTCACTTACTACATATCTGCCAACTGCCCAGTTTGCGTCAATTACAGGTGTCTGGGGACTTACATTCCTAATTGTTCTTGGAAATATTCTGATTTTTGAAATTTTAAGCAGTTACTATAAAAATGAAAATCAGGTGCAGAAATACATTCATGCAGCAATATTTCTTCTATTTATGATTGTCATAAGTGTCTGGGGATATAGCAAAATGAAACGCCCGCTTTCCGGTTCAAAGATAAAGATGGCGATTATTCAGACAAATATCGATCAGTTGCACTGGGGCAATAATTCACTGGACACTGCGTTTGATATAACTGAAAGAATGGTTCATGATGCTGCGAAGCAGCAGCCGGAGCTTATTATAGGGCCCGAGAGTGCGTTACTATGTTTTCTTGATCGTAAATCAGAATATAGAAGAAGAGTTGCAGAATGGGTTGACGAAATAAGAATACCGGTACTGCTTGGTGCTCTTCACTGGGAGATAGCTCCCAAGGGGTCTGTATCCGACTACGATGTATTCAATACAGCATTTTTAATTGAGCCGGGGAATAAAAAAACAAGCCACTATAACAAACAGCAGCTGGTACCATTCAGTGAAAAGATGCCGTTTGAAAATCTGATGCCCATTCTGTCAAGAGTAAATTTAGGGGAAGCTGATTTTAAAAGAGGCAAGGATCCGGTTGTGTTTACAACTGTAGGAATAAAAGCTGCTCCGTTTATCTGCTATGAAATCATTTTTCCCTCTTTTGTTCAGAAACGCCTTAAAAAAGGTGCGAATTGTATTGTCGCTATTACCAATGACGGATGGTTCGGAAAGACATCCGGTCCATATCAGCATGCCAATATGGCACGTATGAGGGCTATAGAAAACCGGATTTCAATTGTCAGGTGTGCAAACAGCGGTTTCAGCATGTTTATTGATCCTTATGGACGAATACAGCAGAAAACAAAATTGTATACAAGAGATATTCTCCATGGTGAAGCACTTCTTAAAAATGCCGATACTTTTTATGCGCGAAATGGCGACTGGTTTCTACTGATTTGTGCATTTATTTCGGTTTCTGGTCTTCTGCTTTCATTATGTGTTTCACTTTTTAGAAAAAAGTGATTTGCAGAGAACATGCTTAATAATTAATTTCTACCCATAATGATGTTCAGGAAATCAATTCTATTATTATCTGTACTTTGTCTCCTTAGCTGCTCCTATGGGCAGCAGCAGCATAAGTATACATTATTTTGCGGGACCGCCTATGAGACCCCACTGAATCTGTCAGATACATGGGATCCGTTTCCTACTTTCGGAGCAGGCTTTCAGTGTCCGACTTCAGACAGCAATATGACAATCGGGTTTTCTGCATATTATGGAAATTTGAAGTCAGATACGATATCTGTTACAAACCCGATGCTTCATACAGAAATATCGCTTAATTACCTGTTCAGACTGCCATCAGATGTCATATCTTTCAGCGCGACTCTGGCCCTTATTGATTGGGCGGTAAAAATTCCTGCTGAAAAACCATCAGACAATATATCACTTATTGCATCCTGGGAAAATGAGTTTGGTGTTTCTGCAGGGGCTGCGGTTAATTTACATAAGATCAGAAATCTGATTGTTTCTGTTCCTTTGAGGGGATCTGTCATTTTTTCATCTCCGGATTATTTCTACTCATTTTCCTTTGGGTTGACAATTGGTTATCAGCTGCATGCGGGGAAAAATGAATAAAATATTTTTTCTGATTCTGTTTTCATTGACATTAGCGGTTCAGGCGGCAGAGTCAGATTATCAGGGGACATTTGCCAAGTCGGAGATCATACTTGATTGCTCCAATTATCGTATATATGATTTTGATCTGACAAATAAATATACTTTTGATAATACGCAGCCGGGTACATTTACTAAAGATACTATCATTTCGCAATTGTCTCAGGATTCTACAGGCTATCGGATAAATATATGGGCTGATCTTGGTAGTGAAACCGGAGAACCTCTTTTTATCCGCTTTCAGAAGAGTGCAACTAATAAGGAGCACATGGTATATGCCGGATCTGAAATGCATTTATTAAAGGACAAATTGCAATTGCGCGGCGGGTATCATCACCTCGGCAGTTACTCAGACAGAATTGATAATAAATTAATTGAGCTGACACAGCACTATGGTTACAGTCCCAAATATCAAGGCACAGGCAGTTTCGGAATAAGTGAATACTATTTTGGAATCTGGAAACTTTCACTTGACAATGTAAATACTCGGGGAATAATTCGTAAATACGGAAACTGGGTTTTGCTTCCTGTAAATTATGATCCTGTTTACATTTCAGGATACAGGTATGCCCAGGATTTCTCGATATCAGGTGTTTCTGATATAATCATGGTAAACGCTGATATCAATATGCAGAGAAAGTATCTTGATCATCTGCATTCTGAAAGTGATGATATATTTACATATGATTTTCTGTGGAAACATAAAATATCGCAGCTTTCCAATGCCGGTGTTGAATGTAATGGTAATACAGATGCGGACCAGGGGTATCTGTTCAGATTGTATCTTGACAACAAAATAAATGAGAACCTCGGGTATTATTTCAAGGCCGGGTTATGGACTAGCGGTGAGCCGCAGGGAGAATGTAATGTCAACTGGAATCCAAATTGTAAACTGAATATGAATTTCAATATGCAGTATGCATATAAACCATCGCAGAAAACTATTCACTATCTAAGTGCTGACGGTCCTGCTGATATTAAATTTGAGCCAATACGTGAGACACGTATGATGTCATTTTTTGAGTGCATGAGGATATTTGACGCACCACTGTCATGTCGCGGCTGGACATTGTTTCAGGCTGGATCACCTGAATATGCGATAATTGGCGGCGATTCTATTCGGTCAATTATTGTAAGACAATCTGATGAATTTATAGCGGCAATGGGCGGGAAAATTAATACTCAATTGCATTCGCCATCAAAATCATTTCTGATGAATTCATGGATTATGGGGAACTGTTTTTTCAGCGGTCAGTTACCTGAAGAGGTTCCATTTGAGGCCGGGAGTGAACTGTCCTATGTTTCAGGAAAAAATAAAGAGAACCGGTATACTGTTAAATTGACATACCGGACTCCGTATTCAGTTCACGTAAATGTAAATGGACATGATGAAATAAGGGAATCGAAGCAGAATCTGTTTATGAATCTGTCAATAGATGTGCCATTTGTATCACCGCTGTTTTCTAAACATATTAAACCCGCTATCAGGCTTTCTGCCGGACCTGTACATCTGCTGCATGATACACGTCAGGCATTTCATCCGTATGGAGCTGATATGGGCCCTGCAATTTCAGCAAAAATGTTTATTGATCTGATGTAATTTATATACATTATTGGCTGTATTTCAAATTATCTATCAATAGAATTTATGGTAATGTGATACTATGAATTTAAACTATCAGACGCATTTGCCGATTTATCAAAAACGTGAAAGTATTATTGATGCAATAAAAGATAATCAGGTTGTGATTATTGCCGGTGAAACCGGCTCAGGAAAAACAACACAGGTGCCGCTTTTTTGTCTTGAAGCGGGACTTGGGGTAAGCGGCAGAATAATCTGTACCCAGCCAAGGCGTATAGCTGCCATATCTCTTGCCAATTACACTGCATCAGGCTGCAATACTGTTCCCGGAGAAACAATCGGATTTAAAGTACGCTTTAAATCGAATGTCAATGAGTCGACAAAAATAATTTTTGCAACCGATGGAATTCTTCTTGCAGAAATTCCTGATGATCCTTACCTGTCAAAGTATAATACTATAATTATTGATGAAGCACATGAGCGGTCAGTCAATATTGATTTTCTTATCGGACATTTACGATCAATAATTCCGGAAAGAACTGATCTGAAAATCATCATTTCATCGGCCACAATTGACACAAGGCTGTTTTCGCGGGCATTCAATAATGCCCCGGTCATTACTGTCAGCGGACGCCTCTTTCCAGTTGAGATTATTTACAGACCAGCCATAGAACTCTGGAAAGGCGAGAGCATGGACTCCTATCTTGAAGGAGCCCTGACAGCAGTAAAGGAGATACTTGATAATAATGAACAAGGTGATATTCTCATATTTCTTCCTGCAATTGCAGATATAAACGATTTACAAAACCGGCTTTTGACATTGATCAGTGATAATACTGTCATTCTGCCGCTTCATAGCCGATTGACAATTATGCAGCAGCAGCTGATATTTAAAAAAATCAGGAAACGAAAAATAGTTATAGCTACAAATATCGCAGAAACATCCCTGACAGTACCGGGAATAAGATTTGTTATTGACAGCGGATTAGTAAGAATGGAACGATATGAACCGCAAGCTCAGCTTACACGAATGCCTGTTGAGAAAATATCGCGTGCATCTGCTGATCAGCGTGCAGGAAGGTCAGGACGTGTACAGGATGGTGTGTGTATAAGGCTTTTTTCGGAGGCTGATTATTTATCAAGAAAAAACTTTACAACGCCGGAAATACAAAGGTCAAATTTAGCTGCTGTATTTCTAAAACTGAGCTATAATGGTCTTGGAGATCCGGAAAAATTCCTCTTTTTGCAGCGTCCGTCGCGACTTGCCATTCATAGCGCCTTAAGACAGCTGCAGGAACTGGGTGCTATTAACCGTAAATGTTTGATTACTGAATCAGGAAAAGATATTGCCAGATTGCCATTAGATCCGCCCCTGGCAGCAATGTTGATTTATGCAAGAGATCATGATGCCGCAAGGGAGATAATGGTGATTGCCGCAGGGCTTGCTGCCGGAGATCCTTTTATTGAATTGAAAAACGATTCCAGAAAAAAAATGAATCATAAAATTATGGAATCAGATTTCATGCGGCTTCTGAATATCTGGAAAAGCTGCAGAGCAGCTTTACGAGATAGTAAAAATCAGTCAAAATGCCTGTGTGAATACTGCAAAGATCACGGATTATCATCAGTAAAAATGCGTGAATGGTCTGATACATATCATCAGATAAGAAGAATCTGCCGCACAATAAAGGGATTTAACAAAAAAAGAACGCATCCGGCGTATTATGAGTCAATTCATAAAAGTCTTCTCTCCGGTTTTTATTCAGGGATTGCCTGCAGCTCCGGTAAAGACATTTATAATGGAATTAATGTTGACAATATATTAATACATCCATCATCTGTATTATCGGGCAAATCTCCCAAATGGGTTCTTTTTCATGAAATAGTCGAAACAAGCAGAATTTATGGTAAAAACGCTGCAGTAATAAAGCCTGAGTGGGTTGAGGAGATGTTCAGAGTGCGATGTAACTATATGTATCAGGAGACATGGTATGATCATGAGCGCGGTGTTGTGCGTGCGCGTGAAGAGGTTACATTCAAAGGATTGCAATTATTGACAAACAGGCACATTGATCTTGAGAGGAAAGATCCTGCACGTGCGCACGAAGTTTTCATCAGGGAAGCACTTGTAAATGAACAGATAGGGTCTCATTATAAATTCATCAGGCATAACAGGGAGATTAAAGACCACATATCCATATTGCAGAATAAATTCCGCAGGGCCTTTTACATAGGAGACTGGGTACTTATAGATTTTTATAGTAAGGAATTGCCAGACGTTCTAAACAGGCGCCAACTTAATGAAAGAATCAGGTTGTGTGGAAACGATAAATTTCTCATGATCGGTATTGATGAGCTGATGGCTGTAGATTCAAGACCGGATGAGCAGATTTACCCCGATGTTATTTTTATCGGTAAAGAAAAATGCTCCGTTTCATATTTATTTTCACCTGATGATGACAATGACGGTATGGTCGTTACAGTCAGTGAGGAACTGTATGAAGCCGTACCGCAATATTACTGGGAATGGCTGATCAGGGCCTTCTGGAAACCGCGGCTTGAACTTATTTTAAAAGAGTATTCAAATCAGCTCAGGGAATTATCGCTGACATCTGATACTGTCATTGACGAAATATGTAAAGAAGCGACATCTGTTTTGGGAACATTTGTCAATTGTATCTGCAGCCTGCTTTACGAAAAATACAGACTGCATATATCATCAATGTCAATTGACATGTCAATCCAGCCCCGTAATTTATGGCCGGTAATATGTGTAGTTGATAAAAATAATAATGTTTTAAAAAAATTCAGGGCCGGTATGGAGCCTTTCAGAAAAGAGAACTCCAGAGCAGAAATAAGAGATAAATTCTGGGAAATGGAATGTATCGAATATGAACAGGCTGAATTTATTTCATGGGATACTCCGTTTTTAGAATGCATAAATATAAAATCTGCCTCTCAGCAGATTGGTCTTGCAGGTTTTGCGGCTTTGCATTGTGAAAAAGATAAAATTGCCGTTCGTATATTTTTTTCGAGAGAATCCGCATCATTTTCACATATATCAGGAATTAAAAAAATACTTGAACAGAGATTTGAAGAACTGCTCTGCTGGGAAGTTGAAAATGTAAATATCTCAAATGTAATGAAAAGAAAGATCTTTGAAATCTGGCCTGATACAGATATTGAAGAGTGCATAAAGAAAATGATTCTTAAAAAGTTTCTTTACATACATACAGATATTCCTGTTACTGAGATTGCTTTTGAAAATCTCTTTGAACTGAAAAAGGCGTCTGCCCCTGAAATGCAATCCGGAATTATCAATATGGTTGAGATTGTAATAAGTGAATATTTACGATGTCTTGCAATACTTAAGAAAAAGCGGATAAAATATGAGAAAACCTATCTTGATGAAATGTATAATAATCTGTATGATGCATTAGTTAATTATATTGATGAATTTATTGCAAGTGATACATCCGCTATTGTCATGGAGAAAATGCCTGAAGTATTGAGTGTATTTGTAAATCGTATTGAGTATGCATACAGCGATCCGCTGAAATACAAAAGTAAAATGAAACTGTATAAATTCTATATAAATTGTATTGAGCAGCTGACAAAAATGGAACATGGTTATGAAGACTGGTGTAAAATTAATGAGTTCAGAATTTTTATTGAACAGTTTATAATAAGTCAATTGAGCCCTTCAGGTACGAAGAATCAAAAAAATATCAATCAGAATGATTGTCAGGAAATGTATGATGACTTGTATAGAAGTCTGAATATAAAAGGATATTAATTCCAGAAAAATCCGGTTTTATGGGAAATATTGTCGAAATTTGTAGTTTCAAGTTGCAGTAATGCAACCTCATTTTGTCTGGTTGCAAAAACGCAACTGCCTTGAGATCGCTTCATGTTTTTAAAAAGCTATAACACATTGAAAAATCACTGATTCTAATAATGTATACATTTGAAATGGTTTGGCACGATTTGTGCTTCTATTATAATTGTCTTTGAAATTGTTGAATTAAATGTTCTTTAAAAAATATAGTTGATTGTTATCAAGAAAGGAATATGAGCATGGCTCAGAAAATTGTTAACATGATGACGCCTTCTTAATCACTCCAAAATTAATCATAACCCAATAGCTGTTCCCCCGGGGTCAATGATTGCTGGGCCGGTTTGAACTGCACACAAACCGGCATTTTTTTTAAATAATCCATCCAATTGACTTAAGAATAAAGATGCCAAGGAAAATTGTCAATAGTGATCCTGCTGTTGAAATAAGTACAATGTTTGCCGCCAGATCCGCATCGTTTTTCATGTTTTTTGCCATGATATAGCTTGATATTGCAGTCGGAGATGCAAAAAGAATGTAGAGTATGCCAAGTTCAGCTCCTCTGAAACCAAGGAAATATGCTGCTGCAGTAAATACAAGAGGGGAAAGTGCAATTTTAATGCATGATGCTGCGGCTGCGAGTCTGAATTTGTTAATAAAAACTTTAAAATTAAAACTTGCACCTATGTCAAGTAAGGCAAGAGGCACTGCAATATAGGCCAGAGATGCGATTGTTTTTTCAATAAAAAGCGGCAGGCGGATATTAAAAAGCGAGAATGGAATTGCTAAAAATACTGCGATTATCAATGGATTTCTTGCAATATCAAAAAAAACTTTTTTGTGCCAGTTGACATTTCTTTCTGATGATGATGAACTGAGGATAACAACTGCGAGAATATTGTAAAGCGGCATGATAAATGATACTATGACAGCGCTTTCTCCAACTGCATTTGCACCGAGAGACGAAGAAAGGTTGTTAATAAGCGGTATACCAATTATTACAAAATTACTTCTGAATGATCCTTGTACAAATGCGCCAAATGCTTTTTTATCAGAAATTAAAAAAATGGCCGCAGCTGTGATAAGAGTAAATTGTATAAGGGTACCGCAGACACTGAACAGTATAATGTCAGGTTGAAAAACACTTCTGAAATCAGCATTGTAAATAGAATCAAATATCATTGCAGGAAGTGCGATATTAAAAACAATTTTATTGGATCCTGAAGAAAAATCATCGTTTATGAATTTTATGCGTTTTAACATGAGTCCAATTGAAATAATAAGGAAAATCGGTATGACAGCATTAAAACTGAAAAGTAAATTTGATAAAAGCATCTCAAACATAAGTAAAGTACTCCGGAATTATTAATTGTGATATTATAGAAATTACATTGATACAGGTTATTCATGCACTTATTTAATCACCGGGGGAACCGGAATAACTTGCTTTAGAAATATATTTACACATTTATAATTCAAGGTGAATTAATCTATTAATTCTTGTTTCGATTTATCATATATATTATGATATTATATATATTCATAAATGTTCAAATAATTTGAATGGCAGAAAAATTCCGTCACAAATGTAAATGTGTTGCACATGACAGTGCATAATTAATGCAATTATTATAAAAATACCGGTAACAGGCTATCTGAATTTATCATCTATGATAAAATATTTTGCAAAGAGTATCATCTTTTTATATCTGTTTGTTAATTGTGCAATTGCAGACAGTCATCGTTTTATTTTGTTCCCACTTACTGATGATAAGCCTGCGATTATTAATAATTGGGCTCGATATGCAATTGCTGAACTGTGTTTTTTAAAGCTATACTCGATTCAGGGCATAAGCGTATGGGATCCCCGTACGATTTTTCAGATTGATTCCAGTGCATATTCCATGAGTAACGACAGTATTCTGGAGCGTCATCAGGCACGTTGGAACTGGGATATTGCAATAGGCGGATCTGTAAAAATTGAAAATGATACTTTGCAATTGAATTCAAAAGTGTTCTGGAAAAGTGGCAAACAGCAGAATTTAAAGATGGAAATTGTGCTGTTTGATAACGCGGATAATATGGAATCATTGGCAAATGCACTTATTTTCAAGGTACTTTCAGCAGTAAAAATTCCTGTAACAAAAAGTGATTCCGCGGCAATTCAAAGAAAACATTATTCATTGCCGTCTGCTTTTAAAACCTGTGCACAGGGACTTGGTTTTGAGATGCATGGTCAGAATGATGCCGCTGTTACGGCTTATCACAGGGCTGTGGAGATAGATGGGGATTGTGCTTATGCAATTTGCAATTTATCAAATCTGTTTGATAAAAATGGTAATTTCGATGCTGCAATGCAGGGATTTTCACGTATTCCAGATTGCAGATATCGCGACAGTTATACAATTGCACGTGCGGCAAATTTCATGGTTGATAAGGCAATCCCTTCTGTCGCACAGAAGTTTATTGATAATCATAAATTAACTCTTGACAAAACAGCAGAAGGCATGCTTGCTATAGGAAAGGGATATCTTGCTCATGGCGAGTATCAGCGTGCATTTGCTTCACTGACACATGCACTTGCCGCAGGTCCTTTGGATCTGGAGGTGCAATTTACACTTGGAAATGCCTATCTGCTTGCAGGAGAATATCGTAAAGCAATTGATATGTTTAATGAACTTATAAAGTATCATCCGGATAATTTGCGGTATTATTCATCACTCGGGGCTGCATTCCGTAATTCAGGCAGTCTTATGGAGTCAAGTATTATTCTCGAGTCGGCATTAAAAATCGATCCTGAAAATACAATGACACTTATTGATCTTGCACATACTTACTATGATTTAAAATGGTATCAGAAAGCCAGACAGTTATTGCAGAAAGCAGTTGATATTGATCCCGGGCTCGATATTGCGTATGTTAATCTTGGAGTGGTATACTGGTTCGAGGGCCGCAGGGATGAAGCAGAAAAAAGTTTCACACATGCAGCGGCAATCCCGGCATCCAGACGTGCATCATGGAATAATATCGGAAATGTTTTCAGCATCGAGGGGAATAACCGCAGGGCAATACGCGCATATAGTAAAGCTGATAAATCCGGAAAAAAGAATGTGATTATCCAGTACAATCTGGCAATTTCCTATATGAAAACCGGCAGGTACGCCAGGGCAATTGAACATTTTAATGAACTTTTAAGGCTGGCACCGGATCGTATTGACATATTGCTTCAGGTTGCATCATTGACTGAAAAAGAGGGACGCTTTATTGATGCGGAATCTTCCTACCGAAGGATTCTTGATATATACCCGTATCACCGCGAAGCGATAACGCGTTTTGTAAATATACTTGACAAAAATGGACATGTCAATGATGCTGTCAAAGTGGTCGAGCTATATCTTGAGAATTTTCCAACTGATAAAGATATGATGGTGCTGCTTTGTAATATTTATTACAAAATGGGCTGGTATGAAGTGGCTGTAATGAAATATGGCTTTATTATCAGGGATTTCCCTGATGCAGAGGATGGTTATCTGGGAGTTGCTAAATGCATGTACGACATGGTAATGGTTAAAAATGCCAAAAATTATGATGAGACGATTTATGCACTGAAGCAGGCAAGTGAACATTCACCATCAAATCCGGAACCGGATCTTCTTGCAGGAGATATGTATCTTCAGTTTAAACAGTATAAAGAGCTTGCTGTTGAGCACTATGAAAGGGCTTTGAAAAGAACTGACAATAGAAAAATGCAGCGTAAAATTATTGATAAAATAGACAGAGCGAAACGGATGTAGTAATTATTTTGTAAAGGAATAAGTGCTGATGTTGCTAAAAGGGATGCATTGTATACTGATAATTCTGATTTTTATGCAGGTATTGGTGTATGCTGCCAAAGATACTGTTCCGTCATGGCTTGATACTATTCCGCCAAAAATTTCTGTTGACCCGGTAAAAAAAATGCATTCGTCAATGTTCTATATCAAGCTCACTTCAAATGAACGGTCTGCAATCTGGTATGGAATAAACAGTCCAGATTCCATGAAACAATATAGCAGTCCGGTTTCGATTGCAAAAGATGGTGTCTGGAACTTTTATTATTATGGCGAAGATGATTTTGCAAACAGGAGTCCGGTTGAATCAATTCAATATATTCTGGATCAGAAACCGCCGGAAGTATATACATCGCTGTCGTCAGGGCTATATCCCAGGGGGACAGTATTGAAAATTATTACTGATGAAAGTTGTCAGTTGATACTGCTTGAAAATCAGGGTGATTCATCGGGAGAAAAAATAAGCAGTGTAATTCCACTGGAAAAAGACTTTACAGGTTATATTCTTGCTATTGATAAATGTGGAAACAGAAAGGTGACTGACGCGCTTCAGTATCAGATTGACACTTCCCGGGTAGTTCCTGTAATTCAACCGGACGAAGGGCTTTACAATGAATATTGCAGGATCAGATTCGTTAATGCTGCTGAGCAGGATATTTATTATTCATTTGATCCTGTGCAGCCGCCTGAATGGTTTACAAAGTATTCCATACCTGTCGCCTTGCCGCACGGACTTACAGTTGTAAGATATTTCGGAAAAAGCCGTTCAGGAACAAGTACAGAGATTTTCAGGAAAAAATACACAATTGATACTATCGCACCTAAACTTGTCTCTCACATTGGAAAAGGTTCTCAGTTTGATACTGTTATCTTGACAACAAAAGAGCAGACTGTCATAAGGTATGAGACCAACAGCATGAACTTGACAGAAGAAAGTGCGAAGTATTCGCTGCCGCTTATTGTTCCTCATAAAGGCAGGACTATAATTCGTGCGAGGGCATGGGATGAAGCAGGAAATGAATCGGTGCTTTTTAAATGGGAAGGCAGGTATGATTTTGAAAAACCTGTCGTTCAGATTTCAAATCAGGGTGGATTATTTACAAAAAAACAAAGAGTATATATTACTGCAAATGAACCTGTTCAGGTATTCTATACACTTGATGGAACAGCGGTTGACAGCAATTCACTGCTTTACAATACAATTGATGGAATACTTATTTCGCGGGAAGACAGTACCACACTCAGATATAAATGTGCTGATATGGCGGGGAACTGGACCGATGAGAAAACAGCGAATTATTTCATTGACACAAAGCCACCCGTTGTAAAGGTGAAAATAAGCGGAAAAATGCAGGACGGCGGTTTTCAGGTATACATGAGTGCAGATGAAGCAGGTAAAATTTATTATGAGATCGGCGGTAAGGATGTGGGAAATCTGTCCCCGCAATATTCAGAGCCGATAATAATAAAAAACGGACAGATCCTGAAATATTATGCTATAGACAAAAGCGGAAACAGAAGTGCTGTTTTTGTCATGGATGAGCTTGTAAAGCCCAGAATCGAAGCTGTGCCTGATGGCGGCATATTTAATAAAAATGTTAAAATAACCTTCGGGACCAATACTTCGGGTACTATTTACTGGCGGATTCTTCCTGACACTGTTTTTAAACCATTGACAGATACACTTGTGCTTGATGATGAAGGGGTGTTCAGCCTTGAATATTTTATTGAAAGTAAAGATGGTCAGATAAGCCCCATAAGACGAAACGAATATAATATCGATTGGACTGCCCCGTATGTTCAGATAAATATAAAAAAAGGGAATAATGATTCTATTGTGATTTTCTTTGAATCAGATGAGAATGCGTCAATATATTATACCAATGATGGTTCCAATCCATTGTATAGTTCATCTACCAGAACCGCAGGCAATAAGTTCCTGCAGTCAAGAGATCGCATAGTTATTCCACGGACAAAGGAGACGCGTCTTGCGTTTGTTGCCGAAGATATTGCAAAAAATCAGAGTGCAGTTTCAATTCTTGATGTAACAAGTCCAAGAGCTGTTCCTAATGTTCCCTGGGGCAGGAATAAACTTTATGACCGCATTCTATCTGTATCTCTTAATACCACAGACCAGTCCATAATTTACTTCTGCAGAAACGGGAATACTCCGACATCTGATTCATCTGTGTATAACGAACCGATAACACTTATGGAATCAGATACGATACTTGCATTTGTAGTGGATGCATCGGGGTACAAGGGGCAGATTGATACATTTGTATATTTGATAGATCTTCCTCCGTCACCTCAGTTCAAGGTAATATCCGATACAGTAACAGCTGGAAAAACCGCCGCTTTTGACGCATCGGAATCTATTGACAAAGAGACACCATTTGACCGGCTGCTGTTTCGGTGGGATTTTGATGGGGATGGTAAATTTGATACAGAGAATGGAAATTATTTTAAAGCATCATACAAATACATAAAACCTGGTAATTATCAGACCGTACTTGAGATTACAGATGGCAGCAGACGAACATCAAAAATCGAAAGAACTGTAATTGTAAGTGCAATATGTCCTGATGATATGATTTCAGTCAATACCAGCGGAGGTCATCATTTCTGTGTTGACAGATATGAATGGCCTAATATTGAAAACGAGATGCCGCAGACCCGCATATCATGGGTTGAAGCAAAGATGGCATGTATTGATGCAGGAAAAAGATTATGCACCGCTGAAGAGTGGGAGACTGCATGCAGCGGAATATTTGCTACAGTGTATCCGTATGGAAATAAATATGAGGAGAAAAGGTGCCCTGACAAAGAGAAAATGATCAGCAGATCAGGTACTTTTAAAAATTGTAATAATTTTAAAGTAAATGATATGACCGGAAATGTGTGGGAATGGGTAGAGGATAAGCATGGTGATTATCCTTTAATGTATGGAGGTACCTTTGAGTATGGCAAGGATGCACATTGCACACTGAGTGCAGAGGGAAATGTAGCATCGCGGTCAGGAGAGACTGGGTTCAGATGCTGCAAATAAGATATATAATACTTATCATTCTGTATCTTATGACCGGTACTGCAGAGTCCTCAGAGATAGATTCTGCAACTGAAAAGTGGCTGCTTGAGGATGCATTTACTGATGAGTATACCCAGTTAAGTGAGGCAAATTATGTCATTCCTGAAGAAGTAAGCGAAGCTCTTGTTTTATATAAGAACGGCCAATATCGCAGATGTATAGAAATTCTTGAAAAAGAGAGGATACTTGAACTGCCTGATGACAGGCTTGACTTTATAGCATTTTTACTGGCTGAAAGCTACAGACAGCTCAAACTCAATGACAATGCATCGGCGGAATATGAGTTTGTGACAGAACATTTTCCCCAGAGTGACAAGGTTCCAGCAAGTCTCTATCGTATACTTGAATTTGCAATTGATAAACATGATATAGATAAGACAGACAGTATTTATCAGGAGTTCAGGAAAAAGTTCCTGAAACACCCGCTTTACAATACTGTATTATATTCCTATGGTAAATTATTATACAGAATAAACCGCTTTGATGATGCTGTGCTGTATCTGTCGCAGATCGCCAGGAATTCATCACAGTATTTACAATCGCAATTTGTAATGTCCCTTTGTTACATACAGATGAAGGATATACAGAAGGCTCTGCTTTTACTTGATTATGTAAAGAAAAACACTCAGGATAATGAGATTTCCGCTGAATCGGCGATCCTTATAGGTGATATCTATTACAGTCAGAATAATTTTAAAATTGCACTTGCAGAATATAAGAGCATTCCTGAAAGTGCATCAAGGTATCATTATGCAATAGTAAAGACTGCCAAAACAGAGCTTGATCTTGGAAACAATGAGAATGCAAAGGAAATTTCCCGGCAATTTTTAAAAAAATATAAAGCAAGTGAACATTACTTTGAAATGGCATCCATACTTGAGCAGGCTTATAATAAGATCGGAGATGAACGCAACGCTTCTCAGGTTGATGGATTGATACAGCATCAGATTGTAAATGTACGGCTTGCTTTTGAAATATTTCAGGAGATTGATCATCTTGTTGATTTGTCAAAAAACTGGCAGCTTCTTGAATTTGATGCAACAAAGTCACAGAATGCTGCAGTAATTCAATCTTGTCGAAATGCAAAGAAAAGAATCCGTGATCTTGATTTCAAGTTCAATGAACTGCTCTCAAGTATTGATCCGGGCAGTTCGCAGAAGTATAGTAAAATCGTACCGCATCTTGCAGAACGCCGTTATCTTGCACTTATTAAAAAAGAGATGAGTGTTGTCGCTGATTCAATAAATATTGTAAAGAATATTCTTAATGCAAAGACCGGATCTAAAAGCGCGCGCGAGCGGGAAATGGCTCTCAGCGATGAGATCGGCAAGGTGGATGATCAGCTTGCAATGATGCAGAAAAAGTATTTGATTCTTGACAGAGAATATTTATTGATTCTCAAGGAATGTCTTGGCGGAGAGTCTGAGAGCAGGAGTGCTGATGAAGAGATGCAGACAAAGTTTGTTGACTGGGCATTCATGAAATATCAGGATAAAAAAGAAACGCTCAAGAAGATGGCAGAAGAGATTTCTCTGCAGAAAAAAAATACTGCAAAGAAAGATTCTTTACAGAATGCAAGTGCGTTGACAGGCGCATTGACACAGATGAATTATGAAAAGATTGAAAAGACCATTAATGATGAACGAAACCGCCTGATTGATCATATAGAGATGATGCAGGAAGTTTACAAGAAGAATTCATATAATCCGCAGATATTATTCAGACTCGCAGAGCTCTATTTTGACAGGGCTGGGGATGATTTCAAGGAAAAGTTAAGACGTTATGAATTGAGTATGATGGAGTCAGCTGATACTGCCAGCCTGATTTTCCCCGAATATGATCTGAGCTCTGTTAAAAATATCTATGACACTCTGGTGTCAACCTATCCCAATAGTGATCTTGCAGATAATGCAATGTTTTTTAAAGCGATGGCTTTACAAAAAGAAGGTAATGAAGAGCTTGCCAATGATGTACTCAAGGGGCTTGTCGACAATTATCCTGAGAGTGAATTTTTTGTAGAAGCAAACATGAACATTGGAAAATTTTATTTTGAACATCCCAAAGTCGATAATAATTCTGGATATAAAATTGCAGAGGAAGCGTATAGAAAAGTGCTTTTTTACAGGGATCATCCGCAATTTGTACAGGCACTTTATCATCTTGGATGGTGTTATTACATGCAGGACAAATTTGATGAGGCAATTGCAGTATTCAAGTATCTTGTAGAAGAGGCAAAACTTGACTTTGATGCATCAAAGATGGAGGAGAAGCAGATTGTAAATCCTCTTCTGAGAGGGGAAGCAATTGACTATATAGCAATAAGTTTCGATGAAGAGGGAAAGGTTGACGAAGTACTTAAGTTTTTACAGCTTATCGGAAATGATGATTACTCGGCACTTGTTTTAAAACGAATTGCAGAATTGCGTGAGGAGGATCTTGATGCACAGGCTGCAATCAATATGTTCCGCAGACTGCTGAATCAGTTTCCACTGAGCACTTCAGCACCAGAGGCATCAATCGGACTTATAAGACTGTATGAAAGCCGCGATAAAATTGATACAGCAATAATTGAACGTGAAAACTACTTTAACCGCTATTGTAAAGGTAGTCAGTGGAACAGCGAGACTGCAAAAAGAGACTCTTTACTTGTGACAAAAGTTGATTCGGTTGCGATTGCCCTGGGATTGTCTGTTGCGGATGCAAGGTACAAGCTTGCAGATAAAGGCATAAACCAGGATGAATTCAGGGCTGCTGCAGTCTGTTATAAAAACGTTGTCGACAAATATCCTTCAGTAAAGAGCGCATCGGAAGCCCGATGGAATCTTGCTGTTATTCTCGAAACAAAATTATTTGATAAGCCAGGCGCTTACAATGAATATATTGCCTACAGCAGATTGCCTGAAATTGACTCTGTGCGTCGTGAGCAGGCAGCTCTTAATGCTATTGCAATCGCACAGTCTCTCCTTCCACCTGATACATCGGCGCAAAAAGGTGTACTTGATTTTTCGAGCGAAAAGGTTGTTGAGGCTGTAAATAATTATATGAAAGTATTTCCGGGTGGCGCCTCATATAACAAGGTACTTCTTGGAATGGGTGCCATATATTTTAATCGTCAGTTATTTTCAAAAGCGGAAGAAATCTATAAACAGATAGTTGACAAAGGGCCTGGAGAAAAAGAGTATTACGAGGCACTTTTATTTATTGGACAATGTAATTTCGGTCAGGAGAAGTGGGTAAAGGCCATCGCTGCATTTGAAAAAGTCTGGAAGGAGACAGATAATCAGAATCAAAAGGCTACAGCCTATAAATTTCTACTTCAATCTGAATTTTTATATGCAAAAAGTCATTTCGCAGATGCAAAGTATGAGCCTGCTGCAAATGCATTCAAAGCTATCGAAATTAAATATCCAGGCAGTGAATATGGGGATATTGTTCTTTTTAATGCAGCTGAAGCAATGGAAAAAATGGAGCAGTGGCTTGGGGCCACAGAAAGTTATTATGATCTTGTAAATAAATATCCTATGTCAAAGCTTGCTCCTGATGCGCTTTTTAATGCAGCAGGAGATTTTGAAAAATCTGATAAATATAGCAAAGCTGCAGAATGTTATGAGCAGCTATTTAATCAGTTTCCCGCTTGTGATAAGGCGAAAGATGCGCTTTTTAATCTCGGGTTATGTTATGAAAAGCTTGGCAAACTTGATGAAATGGCACAGGCCAATGAAAGATATTCTGCATTGTATCCAGGGGAAAAAGATGTTGAATCAATGATTTTACGCAGTGCCGCATACTATTCCAAAACTGGAGTTTATGATAAAGCAATCAATGTATACCGCAATTTTATACGTAGATTTCCTGACAGTCCAAGGGCAATTGAGTCGATGTACATGATTGCTAAATGTACGTATGATATGGGGGATAAGGATAATGCTCTTTTAGCTTTCAGCCAGACGGAGCAGCAGAATATCAGATTCGCTCAGGATAGTCTTGAAACAAATTCTTACTATGCATCAGAAGCAGCCTATTATACAGGAATGATAAAACGTGAAAAGTTTCTTAATGTAAAGTTTATACTGCCTGATGAAATGCTGAAAAATTCAATAAAGGAAAAATCAGATTATCTTAATGAAGCAGTCAAAGCATTTCAGCGTGTTATTCAGTATCAGAGTGAAAAGATATTTGAAGCTGCATACAGGGTGGGGCAGATGTATGAAGATATGGCGGTTGCCTATAAGGAGCAGGAGCGGCCGAAACTTGACCCGATAAAAACTGCAGTCCTTGAAAAAGATATTCTTAAAGTATCATCTCAACTAATGCAGAAGTCATTTGTTCCATATGCAAAAACAATACAATTGTCAAAAAACTTTGATTCTCTTGCCAGTGAACAGAAGATATGGATTCAGAAATCACAGGAGGGTTTTGCCACCAACTGTCTTCATGCAGGCCAATTGCTTTTCAAGTCAGTCGGGGTTATGAATGATGCGCCGATTCCAAAGGAAATTCAGGAAAAACCATTGCATTATTATCAATATATCAAGCAGCTGCTTGAGACTCTTGCCCCGCTTAAAATGGGTGTTGCCCAGTATTACAGCGGAGTACTTGATCAGCTTGACACAATGAAGCTGCTTGAAACAACTCCGGCAAAAGAGTGTGCCAATCAGTATGCTCTTGTAAATTACCTCATTGGTGACGGATACGATAAACTTGCTTCGCTTATTTTGAGCCGAACAAAGGAAATATCAAAAAACATGTCTGAAACTGAACGTGAAGATCTTCTTTTTCAGCTTGAGGATATAGTATATGAACTTCAGGATAAATCCATTTTTGAATATGAGGAAGCACTTGGAAGAATTGAGAAAAAGCAGCTTGCGTCAAGTCCCTGGTATACAAAAATTATTGAATGTCTTGCCAGGCTGAGTCCGGATAAGTATGGTGCTTCGTTTTACAAAACAGATGTGTTTGTGAGCGGTTCCGGCTGGGTAGCAAGAAATGACAGTGTGGAAAACTGGAACAGCAGCGATGTACCTAAAGATGGATGGAAACAGGCGAGAAAATTTAAAAATATGAAAATGGAAGTGGCAGGAGGAAGTGCTGCGGGAATGTGGGGCGATGCATCTGAAAAACATATTTATTTCTGGAAAAATATATTCCTGAATGGAACGCCGCGTAATGGATCTGTCTATGTAAATACAACTGCCAAGTATTACCTTTATGTTAACGGGTCACTGACACTTAAAGACACTGTCGGCAAGAACACCTCTGGGAAAATCGACAGTGCAACAGGTATTATTGCGCTGTTAAAAGGCGGAGATAATGTTATCGGGGTTGATGTAAGAGTTGATAGCGGACAAGCTCCGGGAATTTGTCTTGTCTTCAATTCACTGCTTGATACTACGGCTCACTTTCAGCCGTCAATAATGCTGCCGAATGCATTTGCTTCAATGAGAAGTACTGAAGGAGAGTCTGAAGAAAAGAATCAGGTATCAGGCGGTAAATCTGCCGGTGGAACATCGTTGAAAGAAAAAAGTTTACAACCCGGAGTGGATTATGTAAAGCAATACAAAAACAGGGGCGAATTGGTCAAGGCAATAGCTGATTATGAAGCAAAAGAACGTGAAGTCAGTAACCAGATCAGACTCGAAGAGGGGCAGATCCGAACATTAAAAGTACAAAATGCGGAGATTGACAGTGATTTACAGAAGGTTAAAAATAGAATTGCTGATATGAAGAAGAAAAAAGAAGCAATGTCAAGGGGAAAATAAGTGCTGTTGACAATAGAATGGATAACAACTCATAACTGTGGTCTGCGCAGAAAGATAAAAAACAGAAAACTTACTTAGTTGACAATAGATATAAGTGTCAGATTACTTTCAGATTTTCACTGCTTTTAACTTCAACAATATCCTTTACAATCATTCCGGCAAGAAAAAAACCGAAGATGGCTGTAATATGTACAACAGAGCCGTTAACCTGTTTTTTCATACTGCACCAGTCAAAATCCGGATTATCAGATTTTGGGCAGAAGCATTGACCGCTCCCGCAGACGCTATTGTTTTCACCTGAGTTCGGCAGCAGCTCATCACTGAAAACGCAGGTGATATCCCCTGAAAAATTACGCCTGCGTAAACGTTTGCGTACAAAGCGTCCGAGGTGGCACCCCTCGGATTTCCATAGTGATGCGGCCTTTATTCTTGATGGATCAAGTTTACATGCAGCACCAAGGGCTGTGTATACTTTACAGCCGGCACTGTGGGCATGCATAAGCAGTTCAACCTTGTTACTCAGGCTGTCAATCGCATCGACGCAGTATCTGTAGGATGGAAGATTAAACGAATCCGCGGTATCGCGGTTGTAAACGCGGCACTGTGCGTCAATTGATGCAGAAGGATTAATGGCAAGAAGTCTCTCTTTTAATACGTCAACTTTTATTCTGCCGACAGTTTCTGTTGTCGCCTGAAGCTGACGGTTGATATTAGTGACACAGACTTTATCTGAATCCACAAGGGTAAGATTTGTTATACCGGAGCGTACAAGCGACTCCGCACACCAGCTTCCCACACCGCCCACTCCGAAGATAATTACATGTGTACTATTCAATCTCAAAAGAGCTTCTTTACCAGTAAGAAGCTCAAGTCTGTTGAACGCCTGTTTATATTTCATATGTTTATACTCCTTGTTTTCGTTATCCTTAAAAACGCATTTTAAATTATAAATTTTGTATCTCGCCCCCTAAATCCCCCGCAGGGACTTGTAAGATTCTGATTTTCATGAAGTCCCCCAGCGGGGGATTTAGGGGGCGGGGAATGATGTGTTTACAAATAATTTTCATTTTTAAGTGAATAATGAAAACATTATTATTTGTTCTATCTCTTTTCAATAGATATAATTAATAATTTTTTAACTGTGACTTTTATCAATATAAAAAAATACTCCTCGTCAGGGTGATAAATTAATATATGCAGTATTTTGAACGTATGCAATTTGCAGGTTAATGATTTCTTTACTGTTTCAGTTATCGGGATCTTGTCGGATTCATTACATAAATACTATTTTAATTATTTGACAGAAATAATATGGATAATATATGATCAAATATAAGGTATCCAAATAAAATCAACTTACGAGGTGCATATGAAAAAGTCTCTTGTTGTTTGCATTCTGTCTTTTTTTGCAATTACAATCTGCAGCTGCGGATCAAAACCAATTACATTTGAGGCAGCTCCCGGTGTAGTCGTTCAAATTTCCGGATTAAACTTTCAGAAATCACAGGGCAAAGTTTTCGGATATGTTCAGATCGTGAATCAATCATCAAGTTTTTTCAAAGTATCAAATAAGGAACTATGTCTCATTTCAGGTAAAGATACAGTACGTGCATTTATGAAGCTCCCTGGCGACTGGGAAATTGACAAGGGACTTGTCAATATTGTAAAAGGTAAAGATCTTACATACGATGCGTTCTGGCCTCTCAAGGAGTGTAATATTGCCGAAGTGAAAGCTGCTTATTTTCAGGTTCTTCCGCGTAATGACGAAGACGAAGAGTAATATTTGATATTGCAGGAGTTCAGGATAAGGAATTCCTGCAATAAGCAAAAATGCTTTATTCAAAATAGATCTACTGATTGATACCGGTTACCGGAGCCATCCGCTTAAAATAAATATTTTTGTCAGCTGTGCCGGCTGGTTACTTGACAATAAAAATCGGGTAACCTTCTGATTATTTTCTGCGTGAAAGCAGTGCTTTAAAAAAAACTACTGTAAACACAACACAAAAAACCATAACCAGAGCCGCCAGGGGAGATTTTTTATGCTGAAATTCTGATTCATGCGGTAATGACCAGTGTGATGTATCCGACTCTGAATCCTGTATGCGGGGCTTTTTTTTACCATGTTTTGTATGCAGGTGTGTATGACTGACAATCTTATCAGTCAATAGTTCATCAACATTGTCAAAAACTGTATCACCTGTGTTATTATCAGTCACTATTATCCCCTTTGTCAATCTTACGGACTTCCAGCCTTTTACGGGCATCATCTTTAATCTTCCTATCCCGCTTGTCCTTTACATTTTCCCACACAGTGTCCTCATTAAGATCAAATAATTCATGCACAAGTTTTATATAACATGCAGCGCCTTTTGAATAGAGTCTGTGAAGAAAAAGAATCTTATTATCTGTAATCAGTTCATCAAATACAGAATCAACCGGTATCAAAGTTGATGTAATTTTTCCAGGGAACATTTTTTGAAGTGCTGCTATAAAGGAATTCTGGCGTTTTGTATTTTTGTAGAAATTAGGAATGATCTTTGATATCACAGCACTTTGTGGATACCGTTCTTTAATTGTCAGCTCCATCTCGGCAAGTCCGTCGATGGCGAACTGTCTGAGTTCTATTGGAACAAAAATATTGTCAGATGCAATAATTGTCGATGCCTGAAGATGATCAATGCCGGGAGCATTGTCAAAAATTATAAAGTCATAAAATCTGTCAAGTCTGCAGGCTGAAATAGTGCGCTTGAGATGATCATCTGACTTGATGTCAGAGTCACTGAGTTCTCTGCATGAAGTAATTATGTGTAAATCCGGCAGTTCTGTTTTCCGGACTGATTTAAGAAGTGTTGATGGTGCGGAGGAATTGTCTGCAGTATAGATATCACGGATATTGGGATACTTTACACCTGTACCGAGCATTGACGAGAGGTTGTGCTGGGAGTCATTGTCAATTGCAAGCACCCGGAATCCGATCAGGCTCAGTGCCTGCGCAGTTGATCCGCAGAATGTTGTTTTGCCAACTCCGCCTTTATGGTTCAGTACAGAGATAATTTTCATTACATTACCTGTTAGTTGTTGTAAATACGTTCCTGTTCATCGCATAATTTATCAAGACCATATTTCCGGCCCAGCTCAGAAAGAATTTTGAGGTCATCAGAAGTTTTCAATACTCCAAACATCTCATTATCTATTGTCAGTATAACCGGATTTTTTGCACAGGGAACAATGTCTGTTGCTGCATATCCGATTTTTGATGCCCTGGGGATGTCTGGGAGAATTTCCTTTGGTGGAGTTGCAAAGTCGGGGAGATCATTGTTATTCAGTAAATCATTTTCAAATGCGTAAAACCCTGTGTTGCAAGGGAGAAAGTATTTACCTGATTTGTCAACTATTTCTCTTGTTTTATCATTACGGACATCCTGCTCAAGAATCATTGTTTTCTCAATAGACTCATTTTTCAGTGTTACAAATGTTCCAAAGGGGTCTTTTTGCGGAAATGAATTTCTAAGGATTCCAACTGCAAGACAGTCATGACCCGCAAGTGCAGCCCCCATCATGGGAAGAAGACGCTTGTCATACAGGGCGGTTGCCTGAACCACAACAGATCTGCTGCAGCCAATTTTCTTAAGCCAGTCAAGAACAGATCCATCTTTATCAGATC
>Ga0209800_10001473_pt1 | contig 24374 bp, 17 predicted proteins | sample Higcelweek8metaG_FD_187174 | JGI IMG/M metagenome (GOLD analysis project Ga0209800, IMG submission 187174) | Freshwater pond sediment microbial communities from the University of Edinburgh, under environmental carbon perturbations - High... | ecosystem: Environmental > Aquatic > Freshwater >...
CCACAAGCTTTTTCCACTGCCCCTGAGTCACCTCTGTCTCCTGGATATAAAAACCCTTTGAGATGGTTACTGAGTGGAGTTTCTCATTCCACTCCCTGCCCATCTCATCCTCAGGGCTTCCCATTATAAATCTTCCTGGAGAGAGATAGACAAAAGTCATATCAAGTTTATTGGTTATGGTTCGATCAGATGCAGACGCACTACGCGAAAAGGGTGTGCAGAGATTTATAATACTATCGGTTAACCGGCTGTAAAATGGAGCAGGTTCAGAAAAAAAAGAGATTAACTGAATCAGAACTGATAAAGCTACCACCTTATATTGATACCCCGTTGACATGGTTTGCCTCCCCCTCTTCTTTACCTTAAAGTGTAATTCATAGAAATATTGACCAGATCATCCTCAATCCGACAAAGTAGAGAAGAACAGCAAAGATCTTCTTAAGCTTATCCACAGGAAGGCTGTGAGCAAGTTTTGCACCATACGGAGCTGTACAGATACTTGAAATGACAATCCCTGAAAGTGCAGTGACGTGGATAAATCCGATACTGTACTGAGGAAGGTTTGAAACACCAATACCGTTCACAAGATAGCCAAATGTGCCAGCCACAGCAATAGGGAATCCTATTGCTCCTGCAGTACCAATAGCTTTGTACATGGAGGTGTTACACCACAGCAGGAAAGGAACTGATATGGTACCTCCCCCGATTCCCACAAGACTTGAAAATATTCCTATGATACTGCCAGTAATGACCATTCCTGTTTTACCGGGAATCTCTCTGGTTGGCTTTGGTTTTATCCCCATAACCATCTGGGTGGCAACATAGATAAGAAATACTCCTGAGAATCCTTTAAGAAAGTTGGTGGAGAGCATGGCAGCAATCCATGTTCCGATAAAGGTTCCGACCAGGATTCCAGGGGTGATTCTGAAGACCACTGGCCACAGGACAGCCTCTCTCGTATTGTGAGCCTTTACGCTCGAGACAGAGGTGAACAGGATACTCGCAAGGGATGTTCCAAGAGCCATGTGGAGAATGTGCTCATGTGGAACACCCTGTGCGGTAAAGGCAAATGTAAGCATAGGGACAATTACAATCCCGCCTCCTATGCCCAGAAGACCAGCCAGTACTCCTGCAACGCTGCCAAGAATAATGTACATAATAAAAAATGACATACTGCTCCTTGTGTTTTTCAAGGTTACTATTTATAACCAGTCTGTTTTTTAAATAGCAGAAGAGGGAGACTTATTCCCCCCTGCCGTTTTTTCCGTGTTATTCTGAACAAACATAATACGTTATTCGTCCCACGGTGAAAATTGAATGTGATAAAATAGACTTTAAAAAAACACAAGGTTTAAATTAAAATTATTAAGAGACTCAAATTGCAAGAGCGTCATACAAGCAGTCTGGTAAAAGTCTCCATATTCTTTCTTAGCATCTCTTCCGCCATGAGATCATCCATAGCCAGTCTGTAATGGTCGATCTCAACAGATGGAACCAGACCATGTTTGCAGATGGTGGCAAGCAGTGCAATATTCTGCATATTAGCATGATCCAGATTCTCTATAAGCACCCCTATCTCTTTGATATTGCGTCGTATGCACTCCTGAGTGAGACTCTTACAACTCACCTCCTGAGCCCTGCCAAGCCGAACATCAAGAGGCTGCCATACTGTATTGTAGTAAACAAGTATGCCACCATCCTTAAGAGCACTGTTCATTGCCCTCGCAGCCTCATGCCTCTCAAGAGCAATCACAAGATCAGCTTCGTTTGCCTGAATCAGAGGGGAATATACCTTATCTCCGATCCGGATCTGGGATACCACAACTCCTCCACGCTGGGCAAGACCATGGGTATCTACACCCTTGACATCAAGACCTGCATGGTCTGCTGCTCTGAGCAGCACTTCGCAGAGAAGTCCGATTCCCTGACCGCCCACCCCAGTTAAATAGATGCTAAACGAGTCCATTATATCACCTTTTTCTCTTCTGTCTCCTGTAAATACCCGAGCAGAAATAATCATAGAAAATCGTCTTAAGGAAAAAACTACCGGATTAATTCTGTTCCGGTACTTATAGATGGTTGAATGGCCTTTGCAGGACAGGTCTGAATACATGAACCGTCGCCAATGCAGAGATCAAGATTTGTCTCAATGGCGCCATCAGGCTCTCTTGTAAAGGTTGGGCATCCGAATTTCTCAACACATTCATAGATCTGCTGACACCTCTTTGGATCAATTTTGACATGACGTTGAATATGGGCAGATTTCCGTCGCTGTTCGCGTGTCAGCTTAAGCATACAGGGGTGCTTTGCAATGACCACGCTGAACTCATTGATCGCCACAGCCTCTCTGACAAGCTCACTCAATCTGGATTGCATGTAGGTGTCAGTCTCAAAAATATGTTTGACTCCCAGACCTTCGAGCACCTGGCGAACTGGTATTTTATCGGTTATCTCATTGAAATTTCTGCCGCTCGCCGCATGATCCTGGTGTCCGGTCATTGCAGTTGTGCCATTTTCCATAACAATCAGAGTGATGGGATGTCTGTTGAAGATAGAGTTGATAATGCCTGGAAGCCCTGCATGAAAAAAGGTGGAATCCCCTAAGAATGCCACCACTTTACGGGATTGGTTGAAGAGCGACAATCCAGCACCCATACCTGTTGATGCACCCATGCACATGAGAAGCTGGCCGATCTCATAGGGTGGTAGAAATCCAAGAGTGTGGCAACCTATATCTGCCACTGTGATATCGGTCTCTGCCAGTGCCCTTTTTATCGCATAAAATGCGCTTCGATGGCCGCAGCCCGGACACATCTGGGCCTGACGCAGGGGAATAGAAGGCAGAGCACGCTCTCTTGGCTTATCAGGAAGCAGCTCTGGCCATGTTTTTCTGAGAACCTCATATACCTTATCTGGTGTATATTCTCCAACCCAATCCTCGTGGTCGATTTTCCCAGAAATTCTTACAGAAATCTGCTCTTCAAAGGCAATGGCTTTAACAGCTTGTTCCGTAACATCATCAAGCTCTTCCACAACTTTAACCTGCTTATGTTTTTTCAGAAAATCGGCAACTGTTTTACGGGCAAAAGGATAGACAATACCAAGTTTCAGAACATCGGGTTTTTTTTCTGCTCTCTGTAGTACATCCATCACAGACATAAAGGGGAGTCCAGAGGTGATAATGCCCATCTCCAAATTTTTATTATCAATGAGCTGGTTGAGTTGAGAACCCTCTGACCAGACACGAATCTCTTCAAGCCGTAAGAGCGCTTTTCGCTTCATCGGGAAGACCAGAGAGGCGGCAATAGGGATATAGGGGCCATTTGCAGGATCAAATCTTGGGGTGTTGTCTGGAGCTTTGGGTCTCCACTCTGAGAAAGCCACCTTCTCCTTTGCATGACATACGTGGGTTGTCAGACGGAGAATAACCGGCATCTTTCTATCACAGGAGAGTCTGGCAGCCTCCTTGTAATATATATAAACTTCGGCAGGGGATGCAGGTTCAAATACCGGAGTGTAGCTCATCATGGCATAATGGCGGTTATCCTGCTCATTCTGTGACGAGTTGGCTCCAGGATCATCTCCCACCACAACCACCATCCCACCGATGATGTTCATATGAGCAAGCTGGACAAAAGTGTCAGAAGCAACGTTGAGTCCAACACTCTTAAAAAAGACTGTTGATAGATGGCCGTTTACAGAAGCCCCGTAAGCCACCTCTGTGGCCACCTTCTCATTGGTTGAAAATTCAAAATAGAAGGGTCTTTTTTCGCGTGGGATAGCTTTGATTGCCACTGCTATCTCCGGTGTCGGAGAGCCTGGATATGAAGAGACCACACGTGTTCCTGCCTCAACCATTGCTCTGACAACAGCTGTATTTCCCATGACAATTTCTGAAAATGGCTCCTCTCTGAGCAACATCTCTGCTAAATGTTTCATTTAGATCTCCTCCTGGTTAAAAAGCAAAAAACAGACGCACGATATCTACGGTCAGAATCTTCTACCCAGAGTTAAAGAGAAAGGGACGTCGAAACCCGGATTAGGTGAAGATAAAAAACCTCCATTTGAAAGATGCCTCCACAATAAACTCAGTTCCCATTTACAATCTTTGCCAAATCTTACCCCTATCCCAAAAAAATCGTTAAAAATAAACCGGGAGCCCTGTTGCTGATAGCCAAGGCTTTTTGAAGACATTATAGATGGCCCGATTCCAATATTAATAAATGGCTGGAAAAAGCTATGTTTCAGTTTCAGTTCTGGCAGGGTATATTGAATAGAGGGATTCAAAGAGAAGAGATGCAGGTCTTTATTAACATCTGCATCTGTGCACAGGTAGCTGTATCCAACTCCAAACTGAGAGGTCAGATTGTTTAAAAAAGTTAACTTATCACTGTTTTGAAATTGATATCTATAAAAATTGTAATTAAAATCAATAATAGAGTTATTCTGCCTGTCTATATTTTGTGGGCCATAGCCAATACTTACATTTATCTGACTGCTGGTTTCAGCAGTAGAGGGGTGGGGAAGAACTATGATAAATAGAGACAACAGAACAAAAACTGTAGAAGTTGTGAATGTTTCAGCCATTATGCGCATGAGTTACAGACCCTATCTGATATGGAAGTAATTATTTCAATCGAAGTAATACCATTTTAAAAGAAGATAAGGAATATAGCAAATTAAAAACCCATATTGCATCAAGGAAGCCCCCCTTAAGGGGGCTTGGGTAAAAATTAGCCCAGAGCTTCAGCTCAGGGCTGGATAACAAGAGTTTTCTGGAAATCTATAGTGGTTGGGTGATGATGGAGCGTTATACTATCTCTGGAAATGGTGAAACGTAAAGGGGCACCCACATGGGGTGCCCCTACGGTTTCATGCTTCGTTGTGCTATGTCAGGGCATGGCTGTTATATAAAAAGAGAGCTACTCCTCCAGCTCACACGCGCACCAGAACTTCTCCATTCTTTTTTTCAATGCTGCGGCATAGCCATCCCAATCTGTAATAACATTAGTGGCAAGTCCCTCAGCAATAGCAGCTTTTGCTACAGCTACAGATTCCCACTCAATAACTCTTGGATCAAATGGTTTAGGCACAATGTAATTTCTCCCAAAGGTGAAATCCTGACCGTCATATGCATCTTTCACCTCCTGGGGCACAGGCTCTTTTGCAAGTGCGGCCAGAGCTTTGGCTGCTGCAAGCTTCATCCCCTCTGAGATCTTCTTTGCACCGACATCCAGAGCACCTCTGAATATAAAGGGGAAGCCAAGCACATTGTTGATCTGGTTCGGATAGTCTGACCTTCCGGTAGCCATGATCAGATCGCTGCGTGTTGCAACTGCAAGATCATAGGGTATTTCAGGATCAGGGTTGGCCATGGCAAATACAATCGGATCTTTTGCCATGGAGAGAAGCATCTCAGGGGTTACAACATCTTTTTGAGATACACCCATGAAGACATCTGCCCCTTTCATCGCATCTGCAAGTGTTCTGCTGTCAGTATCAAGAGCAAAAATGTCCTTATACTTGTTCATCCCCTTTGTTCTACCCTTATAAATAACGCCTGAAGAGTCGCACATGGTAAGGTTCTCATACTTTACTCCCAGGGAGACAAAGAGCTTGGCGCATGAGATGCCTGCAGCACCAGCACCATTAAAGACAACCTTGATATCCTCAAACTTCTTCCCGGTAATCTCAAGAGCATTGATAAGCCCTGCTGAACTGATGATGGCTGTGCCGTGCTGATCATCATGAAACACTGGAATGTCGCAGATCTCAATGAGAGTCTCTTCAATTTCAAAGCACTCTGGAGCCTTGATATCTTCAAGGTTAATGCCGCCAAAGGTGGGCTCCATGGTTTTTACAATATCAATGATCTTCTTAGGATCTTCAGTGTTAAGCTCAATATCAAATACATCAACATCTGCAAACCTTTTGAATAATACCCCCTTACCCTCCATTACAGGCTTACTGGCAAGGGCACCAAGGTTACCAAGCCCGAGAATCGCTGTTCCATTAGAGACTACTGCAACCAGATTCTGGCGGCTTGTATAGAGTTTTGCCAACTCAGGGTTTGCTGCAATCTCCTTTACAGGCAGAGCAACACCCGGAGTATATGCCATGGCAAGATCCTTGGCAGTCTGGCATGGTTTGGTTGGCATCACCTGAATTTTACCGCAAATAGGTGTGCAGTGATAGTTGAATACATCTTGTTTGAATTGTTCCATCTTTTTAAAATTTGTCCTTAAATTCTGATTAAAATAATTTTACCATAGTCATCTGGAATACTGTCATGGTGTTTATAAATGATAAGATGAGTTAATTCAATATTAACTCATCAAAATGTGATTTTTTTTCATATAATAAATAGGAGTCATTAATCCTTGCTTCTGAAATCAGATGATAACAGATCAATTTTTGACATAGACAGTAAGCCAGTAACTACCACCAGAAGGTTTAACGAGATTAAAACAGTATCCCGGCAGTAATCAGAACATCATACTGCATTCCACCTGCTCTGTACTCTCCATCCTTGTCTCCAAGGTAACGATTAATTGACAGGCCAGCAGTCAGATCTCTTATGCTGGTGTAGCTCAGATTTGAAGAGAGAATGTATGAATCCTGCTCTATATTCGATATTCCGTTTAATGTCAAAGTTATATCGCTTACGATAAACTCCCTTAATGTGATAAACAGCGCAGCATAGTATCTGGAAAAGTAATTGGCTTCATAAAGGTTGTGACCCAGGAGATATGTTTTCATGTCGCCAACAGGGATAGTGACCTCTGTCCCGTCTATTTTGAACAGTTTGTCATCATACTGATATAAGGTGCTATCCTCCAGAGGATTATCAGAGTAGCCGTCGCCGTTATAGAAGAACTCTGCGCTTATATTGAGTCTATCTGCTTTTTCACCAAAATCAAAATCTCTTGCCAGATTTATGCTTGCCCTACATATATCTCTATTATCATCTATTTGTGAGGTGAGAAGACCGTTATCATTGATAAGTTTCTCTCTGTTGCCTCCATGAGAGTAACTCACCTCACCTTTAATATCAATTCCAAGAAGTCTGCTTGAGATATCATAACCATAAACAGGGTTGAAGTTTCTCTTTCCCCACGCGGAGAGAGCCATCTCAGTTCCATTTATAAGAAACTCAAACTTGCCTGCACCTGCAACATCTTCGCCCTCATCGACCTGCTCCATACTGGCAAATCCGTAAATATTGACAGCAGTACCAAAAGGGATATGGCCCTTGACTCCATACGTCCCTTCACGAGCTTCAAGTTTATGCAGAAAGCTTTTGTTCTCTACATTGATCATATCTGTTGGGTTCCAAAGATAGCATTGCCCCCAGCTTAACACCTGTTTTCCAGCTCGAAGATAGAGATTCCGGTTGAAATTCAGATCTGCAAACAGCTCCTTGGTTGAGAAGGTGGTCTCTTTCTCACCGCCTCTCTGTTCATCGACCCAGGCATCGTGTTTAAGTTCAAAAGAGCCAAACCCCTTATACCCATCCTTCAGTCGCGCATCTACATAAACATCTCCAACCAGAGAAGGTTTTAATGAGCTTCTCACTGCTGTGCTGCTCTGTGAGAATTGATCAACTCTTGAACTGGAATATGAAAAGGCACTGGTGAGTTCTCCTGATACTGAAACACCTCTTCTGTTCACAGTCTCATCAACTGAGCGCTCCTGGTTACTGCTCTCAACAACTGTCTCTTCTCCAGAGAAGAGTTCCTCTTCATTGATCTCTCCATCTCTCTTTACATCTACATTATCTGTATCTGCGGCAAGCAGACTGGCACAAGGGGCTATCAAGAGCTGCCCAAAGATCAGAAATATCATTAGCATCAGGCTCTTCATATCAACCATCCTATTTGCTCAGATTCTCAAGGTAGGGTTTAGTAAAAAGGTAATCCTGAAGTTTCTCTGTTGATATGTTTGAGATCTCCACAAGGGTTTTATTTCCCTTCTCAAACTCATCAACAAAAAGCATTTTTACTGCAATATATCTTCCATCAACAACTGTATATTGAGGGTAGTAGGCTGTCTCCATAAGAGTTCCTGACATTGAGTATGACTGCTCTTTTAAAGGGAGATTATTATCTCTTCTTACCCAGTAATTTTTTTTAGGATAGTCAACATCGTTTACTATGGCTTTAACCTCAAATTTATAGACCGGTATCTTACCGAGAAGCTCCTCAAATAGTATCTCATTGCCTGCGCCATCAAGTGCTGGAGCATAGAGTTCTGTCAATTTTCTCTTTTCAAAATCCTCTGCATGTGCATTGGTACCACCTATATTCTCATCTCTGTTTATGTGCTGAAATGTCCTGGTGTTTCTCCTGTACATCCAGAAGTTGTCTCCAACCCTCAGGTAGCCGTTGCCCTTGTCAGATTCAGGAGCTGAAAATACTATAAGAAAAGAGTCATCTGAATCCCGTCTGTAGTATATGAGTTCCATATTCTTAGTTCCCTGACTCACCTTCTGCTGTGTAAGGTTAACCTTTGCCCTTACATCAGAGGTCATCTGCTGTATCTTCTCAACATTTGAGAAGAGCAGCCTGACTGAAGTCTGTGCAGATGCAGAAAGTGGCATTATGGCTAACGAGCAGACAATAACAAACTTAAGTATCATCGTAATCTCCTGTTGATTATTTTTCCCTACTCTACTCATAATGCCGTAAAGCTTCTGCAGAGGAGAGATTTGCAGCCCTCTTTGCTGGAAAGTATGCTGTTATAACTGTGATAACAAGTATCAGAGCAACATTAAATGCAATGTTCCAGAGAGATGGTAAAAAGTAGAGATGGTTGCTTACCAGCAGTATGCCAAGAGGATTATCTGTTACATTAAATTCAATCAGAGTAAGCAGCCACATTAAAATCAACGCAAAAAAGGTGCCTGCAATAGATGCCAGCAGTGCAAGAAGAGTGGTCTCTATCATGAAAATTGCCCAGACATCCCGTCTCTGCATTCCAATCGCCCTTAATGTTCCTATCTCCCTTGTTCTCTCTTTTATGGTCATCCGTAAAGTGTTCACAACACCTATAAGTATGATAAAAAAGAGTATTAATACTGCTGAGAGTGTAATTATGTTGAGAACTGATTCAAGTTTGAGTACATCGCTTGCACTCTCATACATTGAGTTTACATCTATGGTGGTGGCTCTGATCTTTTTTCTGCTCTGTGCCGCATACTTTTTTCTCATCTCATCAGAGTTACGGGTTCTATCCAGAAGCTCCCACTCCATGCCCAGTGCAGATTTGAATGGCGCACTCTCAGCCGGAATAAATGCATTTGATATATCCTTGTCCAGATCCGGGATACGGTCGTAGAATTTAGGGTAAAAGAGTGCCTCATGCATATATATAGTCTTATCGCCTCTAACGCTGTCAGCATTAAAGACCCCCTTGATCTCCACCTTGAATGAAACTCTCTGGTTTTCAAACCTGGTATCATAGCTTATCATCACCTCACACCCGGGTGCCACCCCGAGGATCTCTGCAAGCTTTGAACTCACCATCACCCCGTCGCGTAAGATAACATCCTCCATTTTACCTTTCACAAGCTCAAATGATGAGGTGATCAATCTGATGGAGTCATCATCTCCTCTGAATGGGATCACCGTAACCTCAGAGTCGCTGACTCTCAATCGGCTCACCTCTGACTCTATCCCCTCAGACAGGCTTGAACCACTGTTGTATGACACCTTTCCTGAAATGAATGCAGGGCCAGGAGTCAGAGCAGCATGGATTGTGTCAGCAACACGTACAGCATTACGCTTTGGATCTTTAACTGTTATATGGATATTTGCACTCTCGTATGGACGGTATCCCATCATCGCTTTCACATTTTCAAGCTCGCAGAACATCACCCCCTGCATGAATATGTTGTCATTTTTAAGAACCCCCACAACTGTAAGCCTCTCACTCTGGTTCTGGCCAAATACATTTCTGAATCTTATACTGATAATATCACTTTTCTTAACATTAAGAGAGTCTGCTCTATCTCTTGAGAGTATGACTGCGTTTGCAGAACCGGATCGGCCAAGATCCTCGAATTTACCGTCAATAACATTGAATGACTCATCATACTCCTGCTGCTGCTCATCTGTGATCTTTCTGGTGGTATCAACACCGACGAGTATCATGTTATCCGCTCTGCCGTTGCCAATAGCCCTTGTAAATATTCCAACCCCTTCATCAATTATCGCATCTTTGTCACAGTTTTTTTCTATGATATCAAAGAGCCTCTCTCTGTCACGAAATACCGGTACCCTTTTACCAAACCCTTCGTTCATATTGACACTGACATGTCCTGCAACATAACTTACAACCTTATTAAACATGATATCCTCTATACCACGGGAAAAAGAGCTTGCCATAATAAGTATGGTCACTCCAAGGCCTATGGCTATACCGAGCATAAGGTTTCTCCGTTTTTGTCTCAAGAGATTTCTTAAACTTAGGTTGAACAGCATTTTATATCCACTCCGTAATTTTTTTAGTCTGACGTAGAGATGGCCCACCGGACCAGATCAGGGTGCTGAAGGCTCTGCCATCTGTACGGCCCAGTATTACTGGGCTTAACAGATCTCTCTAATCCCTTGATATTGCATCAAGTGGCACAATCTCTGTGGCTACCTTGAGAGGGTAGAGAACAGTTATCACTGTAACAGCAAGAAGCTGTAGAATCACCAGCACTATATCTGTAAATGAGAGGATCGGGAAAAATTTATCTCCTCCGTAAAGGAGCTGCACCATATCATTATCAGTTGTTATATTAAAATATGGGATAAGTTTGACAGTGATTATTCCGACAACAACCCCTGCCCCTCCAAACAGACCTGAAAGCATAGCTGTCTCACCTATGAACATGCTGCTGATAAAGCGCTTTTGCGCACCAATGGCTCTCATAATCCCTATCTCAGTTATCCGTTCAAGTGTTGCCATGGTAAGCGTGTTCACAATAATGATTATTGCCACAACAAAGAGCATCATGACAAAGAAGAAGAGAGCCCCTTTTATTATGGTTGCCATGTTGCCTATAGGTCCCGCCCCTTTTTTCCATGTAACTGCCCTGACTCCTGGTTCTCTGCCTGAGAGTGCTGCATCAGAGAATGCGGCATTGAGCCTGACTGCCCCCTGCTCCATTGAGATGCCCCGTTTGAGTTTGATAAAGATCAGGTTATATGTCCCTGACTCAAGATCTACCCCTTCTGTTGTAGAGAGTTTTCTACTGGAAAAATCGATATCAGCAGGATCTGCATTAACAGCTTTAACACCGCTATCTGGAATAATCACATCCTCAGAGTTGAACATGGCATCTGGATCATCAGATTCAAGGAGTCTTCTTCTTTCAGGAGTTACATCAACTTCTGTGTCAGCAGATGAGAAGTATCCAAGAGCGCGTCTGTAGGACTCAATATCCATGATCGCAAAGTGTCCCCATATTGAGTTCAGAGCCCTGTACCTTATTATCCCCTTGATCGGAACACGTATATCAGAGGAGGAGTTATTCTCAGAAAAACCCATGAATACAGGATCTTCTTTAACAATCAGAGAGTCAGCGTTCTCTTTTGCATCATCTGAGAGATTTGCTGCGTCAACTGCTCCCCCATGAGGTATAAACCAGATATTCATCGATTCATAAAGCTGCTCTCTTGCCTTTGCAGAGAGCAGTATCCCCTGCTCTCTATCTCCAAGGAGAGTACCCTCAACAGGGGTGATATTATCTTTAAAAAATTTTCTGTACTCCTTGAAATCAACCCCAAGAAGGTATGCATAGCCAGGCTCACCCTCCTCCTCATTTATCACCATTGCCCCATTTTTACCTACAGGCAGTTTACCCTCTATATAATCTTGCTCTTCAATCAGGGGTTTTATCTCCCTATAGTTTGAAATAGTCTCAACAGATTTACCCATTATCTTGAAGAGGATATTGTCAGACCTCTCCTTGTCAGAGATTATTACAATATCTCCCATGAAACTGTTCACTATATTTCTCTCAAGACCACTCTCCATACCGGAGATCACCCCGTTTCCCACTGTCATTATAAGTGATGCAAAAAACAGTATGATGCCTATTATAATGCTCTTGCCTCTGTGTCTCAGGATATTGCGCCATGCAATTTTAAGTATCAGCTCCATCTTTCACCCCTCCAGGTGAGTTGGTCTTATGTTTTCAAAGCCATGCTGGCATACTCACCGCTCCATCTGAATCTGGCATACTCAACCCTCCATGATTCAACCCTCCATCTGGCATACTTAACCTTCCATGATGAGTCCATCCTTGATCTTCACAACCCTGTTGGCGTACTTTAAAACCTGCTCATCATGTGTGGAGAAGATGAATGTGGTCTTCTCAATCTGATTCATCTTTCTCATGAGTTCAAGTATCTGCGCACCTGTAACAGAGTCAAGGTTGGCTGTAGGTTCATCTGCAAGTACTATATTGGGGTTGGTCACAAGGGCACGGGCAATGGCAACTCTCTGTCTCTGGCCACCTGACAGTTCGGCAGGACGGTGCTGTGCATGCTCTTTTAGCCCCACCTCCTCTATCAGTTGATATGCCCGTTTTCTGATCTCGGACTTTGTCTGTCTCTTCATCAGAAGCAGAGGGAACTCAATATTTTCTATTACATCAAGAACAGGGATAAGATTGAATGTCTGAAAGATAAAACCTATCTTGTTGAGTCTCAGATCAGTAAGTGCTCTATCATCCATTGCCGTAATCTCAGCTCCACCCACCTTGACACTGCCCTCTGTGGCAGTATCAATACACCCTATCACATTGAGAAGTGTTGTCTTGCCACTACCTGAAGGGCCGATTATACTTATCAACTCCCCTTCTGTAATATCAAGATCAACCCCCCTTACAGCATGAACTACTGTTTTGCCAAGGGGATAGTCTTTTTTCAGCCCTTTAATCTCTATGATATTCATCATTGAACCCCATCTTATTGATAAAATTCTCCCCACTCAATCCACATGCATCTACAGAGTAACACCATATAAAATTATCTGGAACCATTTTTTGTGATCTGCTTGATTCTTGTATGATACTGTGTACATAATCAATGCCAGGGTGAAGCTGCGTTGCACGATTCACTCTCATTATGATACTGTGTACATAATCAATACCAGAAAGATTGAGGAGTAATACCAGAAGAATTGAGGAGTTAAACTGTTATATGAGCTTCCAGATTAATGTCAGGCAAGTGATTCATTCTCTCTCTGATGCCCTTGATTTAGTGGGCATTGATGAGGTAAATCATGGTAAACGTGTAGCGTTCATGGCAGCAGAGTGCGCAAAGGCAATGGAACTCAATGCCGGACAACTTGATATAGTGCACCATGCAGCTCTGCTCCACGACTGCGGAGTCTCTTCCAGTCAGATACATAGACAGATTGTGACTGAGTTGGACTGGAGCGGTTCCCAGACCCACTGTATAAGAGGAGAAGCGCTCCTCTCCAGATGTCATCTGTTTAAAGATCTACCGCAGATTATCCGTTATCATCACACTCACTGGGATAGCCTGCCACCTGATTTAGAGCCGGATGTGGCCCTGATCAGCAATCTGATATACATGGTTGACAGGGTTGATGCACTCATTATCCAGCACAGCGGGGTGGAGATTCTTATTGCCCGTAACTCCATATGCGATACAATCAGAAAGTATCGAGGCAGTTTTTTCAACTCTGACCTGGTAGATATATTTCTTAAAGTGGCTGTCAGAGAATCCTTCTGGTTGACCATGGTGAGTAAACACCTGGCACATTATCTTATGGAGTTAGAACAGAACGTTGATGACCAGCTGATTGACAAACATACTCTCTTAGAGGTTGCAACCATGTTTGCAGATATTGTTGATGCCAAAAGCACCTTTACTGCCGAGCACTCATCAGGGGTGTCCCGTCTGGCCAGATTTCTTGGTACTCTGCTCTGCTATTCTGAAGATACACTCTACATGCTTGAAGCTGCCGGGCTTCTTCACGATCTGGGAAAACTTAACATCCCTGATGAAATTCTAGATAAAGCAGCTCCTCTTACAGATAATGAGAGAGCCGTTATAATGCGGCACAGTTTTGAAAGCTATCAGATATTGCGCAGAATCAAAGGTTTTGAAAAGATAGCACAATGGGCAGCCTTCCACCATGAAGGCCTATCAGGAGAAGGTTACCCTTTTCATCAAAACGCAGAGAGATTGAGTACTGAAGCCAAGATCATTGCTGTATCCGATGTTTTCCAGGCATTGGCTCAGAAAAGGCCATACCGGGACTCCCTGCAACCAGAAAAAATTATGATTATCATGCGTGAGATGGCACAGAGAGGGGGGCTTGACCCTGATCTGGTCAGCCTGGTTGCAACTCACGTTGAACAGTGTTGGCAGTATGCCCAATCTACTGCATGAATTGTGCCTGTCAGGGCATGGCCGTTTATATGAAACTCTTTTAAATAGCTGTAATTATGGAGTTTTCATTGTTCGTTGTGGCCGAGAGCCAATACCTCGCTCCGGCCGTGCTGGTTATATGAAAGTCTAGGGATACAAACTGGTTGTACCCCGTAGAGACGCAAGATCTTGCGTCTCTACAACTTTCATGCTTCGTTGTGCCTGTCAGGGCATGGTGGTTATATAAAAAAATAGAGGAATAAGATAACAGATGAGAGCATTGATTTTACTTGCACATGGCAGCAGAAGAGAAGAGTCTGCACAGGAAGTTGTACAGATGGCTCAGGAGCTTGAAGTTAGAGCTGGGAAAACTGGACAGTTCGATACCATAAAACCGGCTTTCATGCAGTTTTGCGGCCCTAATTTCTATCAGGTTGTTGATCAGATCATACAAGATGATCTGAAACAGCGCTCAGAGTCTGAGTCAGAAGATAATCTGAAAGAGATTCTGGTACTTCCCTATTTTATCTCAGCAGGAAGCCACGTTGCTGAAGATATTCCCGAGCTTATAAAAAAAGCGGTTGAGAGATATCCAGATATCTCTTTCAAGGTGACCCCTCATCTGGGAAAATTTCAAGGGCTCACAAGACTGATACTTGAAGAGGCATAGGCAGCAGAGAGATGAAAATTATCAGCGTCCAGTTTTACAACCTCAATTCACTTAAAGGAGAATCCCCTCTTATTGATTTTGAGACAGGTGCTCTTGGCACTGCTGGCATCTTTGCCATCACAGGCCCGACCGGAGCAGGCAAAACAACTATTCTGGATGCCATATGTGTTGCACTTTATGGAGAGACCCCACGCCTGAAAAACCCGGCAGATCTTATGACACGCCATACAGGAGAGTGCTGGTCAGAGGTGGTGTTTGAGGTTGGGAAGCACAGATATCGAAGCAGGTGGTCACTTCACCGCTCACGCAGAAAACCGGGTGGCACCCTTCAGACCCCTAAGGGGGAGCTTGTGCTTCTGGGCTCAGGCTCTACAGAGAGTCTGCGTTCAGATTCAGACCATGAAAATAGTCTGAGCACAGGCTGTAAGAGAGAAGAGAACTCAAGTCATGGCGAAGATAGAATCATAGAGGAGATGCGAAGCAGAGTTCCCAAAAAGGTTGAGGAACTCTCCGGGCTTGATTTTAAACGATTCTGCCGATCAGTACTGCTTGCCCAGGGTGATTTTGACGCCTTTCTCAATGCAGGTGTGAACGATCGGGCAGAGCTTCTGGAGAAGATGACTGGCACTGAGATATATGGGGAGATATCAAGATCTACCTACCAGAGATTCAAGCTTGAAGATGAGACGCTGAAAAAACTTAAAGAGGCTCTCAATGGCCTTGAGCCTATGAGTGATGAAGAGCTGCAAAAGCAGATGGAGGCATCTGCCCAGGCTGCTGTGAGGGCAGAAAATTTTGCAGCTGAACTTGCTGAACTTCAGATATGTCACAACTGGTATGGTTCAATGGCAAAGCAGGAGGAGCTGATTAAGAGTACCACTGCAGAACTGATACTCAATGGAGAGGAGTATGAGGCTGCAAGAGATCAGATGACCAGGCTTAAAGCGCATGAAGATGCAATGAGTTTCAAGCCTGATCTTGATCTCATTGATCAGTACCGTCTTGAGCTGACAGCTGTGCAATCTGAGCTTATCAGGATTGGAGCGCTCATTCCTGAAGAGCAGAAGGCGGTTGATGCAGCAGAAAAGCTCCTTTCAGATCTCAAGAGTGATCTTGAAAACTTCAGAAAAGATAAAGAGGAGCAGGAGATAAAAATTCCTGAAGTTATAAGAGTTGATCAACATATCTCAGGGATCTTGAAACTGATATCAGAGCTTGATGCAAAAAAACATATATCAGGTGATAAAGTTGCTGATATTCAAAAAAAAGTTGCACAGAAAAGAGAAGAGAATCAGAAGTTACAGCAGCTCCTTGAAAATTCCCAGAGCTATCTTGAGAAAAACCGGGAAGATAGTGTGCTCGAGTCAAAGTTCTACCTGCTCAGTGAAAAACTGAGCAACCTTAGCTCCCTTCGTAAGGCTACCCTTGCATCTGAAAAAGAGATAACAATCCATGAAAAAAACCGCAACAGATGCAAGATGGCTCTGGATGAGACGAAAAAAGAGGAGATGGCTGCCAGAGAGAGGATAACTCTTGCCAAGAATATAAGAGAAGCGTTCAAGGAGAAGCTGGATCAGATTCTTAAGGGGAGTACGCCAGAAGCCACTGAAGAGACCCTTGACCGCAAACGGAATCAGGTAGCTCTGTATGAGAGACTGATAGAGAGAGCTGTTGAGAGTGCAGCTCTTACAGCAGCCCGTGAGAGCGCAATTAAAGAGAGAGCCTCACTTGAGGATCAGAAGGGGGAAGCTGAAAAAAGTGTTGCAAGGTGGCAGAGAACAGGTGATGAGCTTGAAAAGGATCTCAATGATCTGCAAAAAAAACGTGAGCTTGAACTTCTTATCACCAAGTATGAAGAGGATAGAAAAAACCTTATACACGGTAACCCGTGCCCCTTATGTGGAGCTGTTGAACACCCATTTTCAGTACAGAGAGAAGAGCGTTCAGATCAGAATCTGACTCTGATACGGATCAAGGAGAAGCAAAAGAGCCGCTCTCATGCCATTAAGGAGTCTGAAAAAGCTCACGCACTGCTTGCATCTCAACAGGAGAGGCTCTTCTCTTTAAACAGGCAGATAGATGAGTACTCAAAAGAGCTTGAAAAACTGAAGATAAAGTGGAGTAAAACAGCAGAGAGTGAGATTTCTGAGTTCAATATTGATAACTGGAATATTGATAACTGGAAGGGTTTAGAGGAGAGGCGCTCAACCATTCAGAGTGAAGTTGACCGGTTAAGAGTGGATTCAGAGCAGATCCGTAAAACTCAAGGTGAGATTCAGAGATCAGACCGTGAATTTACAGAGGCTGAAAAGGCTCTGGATAAGCTCCTTATCAGCTCAAAGGAGCTTGAGGGGAAGATTGAGACAGCATCCCAGGCACTTCAGGCAGCCTCTTCCAACCTGAATGAGAAAGAGAGAGCCCTTGCATCATCTGAATCTGACCTTAGCATGATACTTCTCAATCTTGGTCTTAAAATCCCGGAACAGGGCGAAGAAGAGCAGTCTGTTATCAGCCTTGAAAAGAGATTGCAAATATATAGATCTAATCTGGATAACATGCAGAGAGCGGAGCGGGAGCTTCTCAGACTCAGAGGGGAGCTGGAGAGTCTTGCACAGCAGAACCACTCAGAGAGTCAAACTCTTGAAGCTGTTGAACTTGAACTCCGCCATAAGGGTGCAGAGCTTCATAATCAGAAAAAGATACGAAACGATCTTTTTGGAAATAGAGATCCTCAAAAGGTGGGAATGGAGCTTAAGATCAAGGAGAGAGCGCTCTTTAAGTCCATTGAAACTGCAAGAGAAGAAGTTGATGTCAGACGTGACGCAAAATCAAAAAGTGAGACCCGCTATAACATGACTGCGGAGAGCGAAAAGAGAGTACAAGAGAGGCTTAAGAGTACACAGGAGAGTCTCAATGGTAAGCTTGCAGATTACTGTGCTCAACCTTATACAGCCTTTGATCAACAGCCACTCTCTTCTGAAAAAGAGCTGAGATGTTCCATACTTGACCCTGAAGAGCTGAACAGGATCAGAACTCTCAAGGAGCGTATTGAAAAGAGTGCTATTGAGATAAGAGCACGGCTTGAGGCTGCCAAATTGACCCTTGAAGCAGAAAAAGTAAAAAATCTCTCTGACAAATTTCCTGAAGTTGCAAAGAGTTCCTCTCCAGTTGCTGCACTGGAAGAGAAAATAAAAGAGCTAAACCAGTTGAAAACAGAGCAGGAGCAGCAGATTGGGGCGATCATGGCCGCTCTGAAGGCTCAGGAGGAGCTTAAGGTAAAGCAGAGAGATAAACTTAAGGAGATTGAAACCCAGCACAGAGAGTGGGAGCGGTGGCAGACAATGAATGAGCTGATTGGGTCAGCAGATGGGATGAAATTCAGAAGGTTTGCCCAGGGGCTGACTCTGGAGTATCTTGTCAAGCTTGCCAATGGCCATATGGAGAAACTAAATGGCCGCTACATTCTCAAGAGAAACGGAGAGAATGAACTGGAGATTGAGATTATTGACACCTTCCAGGCAGATGCTGTACGCCCCACCAGAACCCTCTCAGGAGGAGAGAGTTTTCTGGTAAGCCTCTCACTGGCTCTGGGACTTTCAAGCCTGAGCAGCAGAAAAATCAGGGTCGATTCCCTGTTTCTGGATGAGGGGTTCGGTACTCTGGATAGTGACATGCTTGATCTTGCACTGGCAGCACTGCATAACCTCCAGGCTTCTGGCAGAACCATTGGTATCATCTCCCATGTGGATGCTCTGAAAGAGAGGATACCAGCGCAGGTTCAGGTTATCAGAAAAGCTGGTGGTATAAGTGAGATCAGGATTCAGCCAGAGTACTCAATATGAGTCATATCAAGGAGATGCCTCCATACTCTCTTGCGCTTCTCCTCTCTCAGTGCAAGTTATGCAACTGATTTTTTCCACCTGTCGGTACCTCACATCTGCTCTGACTTAAGCGCAATTCCTCTGTCTGACAACTCAATTTTTCTCTCCTTGTATAGATTGCCAATGGAGCGTTTAAACTCTTTCTTGCTCATGGCAAACAGCTTCCTGATACTCTCTGGAGAGCTTTTGTCATGGCAGGCTACAAACCCACCCTCACGTCTGAGCACCTCAAGGATTGTGAAAACCGACTCCTCAACAGAAGTGTAGCCAGCTTTCTTAAGTCGAAGATCGATCTTGCCATCACTCCTGATCTTGTGAATATACCCCTTTTTCTGATCACCCACAGCAAGCGTCTCAAAAGTTTCGTTTTTATATAGCATACCGCAATAGGTGCTGTTGATCAGAGCCTTGTATCCAAGGTTGGTAACACCGTAGATCAGCAGATCAACCCCCATCCCCTCCGCAACTCCTGCCATATATCTGCTGCAATTCTGGTCAATCTGTGCTGTTGCATATACCCTGTTGCTCTCCCTGTCCAGGCACACCTTGACCACGTGTCTATCCCCTTTTTTCAATGGCACAACCATCTCATTTGACGGGATAAAGAGATCCTTTTCAAGTCCCCACTCCAGAAACGCCCCGAACTGTGCTGTATCCTTCACTTCAAGAAACGCAAACTCACCGACAACGGCAGTTGGTCTCAAGGTTGTGGCAATTGGTCTGTCCTCAGAGTCTGTATATACAAAGACCCTGATGGTATCTCCTGGTTTCAGACCACCTGAAGGTACATATTTTGAAGGGAGAAGCACCTCATCCTCTTTGGGGTTCAGGTAGAAACCAAAGGAAACTTCCCTCTGGACGATAAGATCATTATAACTTCCTATTTCAAGCATATCTTCTATTTCACTTTTATTTCAATCTGTTATTATCATACTCTGCTTGTGCTCTGCCATTTTAAGAGCTATTAATATAGCACCATATCAGATATGAACTTGACAGGCAATCAGATGGCTGATATTTGATTTTGATTTGAAATCAGATTAAATTTCAAATCAAATAGATAGACTCTAAATCAAGGAGAAATCATGAGCAACAAAAATTATGATGTTATCATTATTGGTGGCGGAATCATGGGCTCTTCAACCGCATATAACCTTATGAAAGCAGATCCATCTTTAAAGGTTATTATGATTGAAAAGGACTTAAGTTATGAAAAGGCATCAACCCCCCTTTCCATGGTAAACGCAAGGATTCAGTTCAGCCTCAAGGAGAATGTGCAGATATCTCAATATGCATTCAAGGTTCTGGAGAATTTTGAAGATGAGATGGAGGTTGATGGTGTTAAACCTGCCATCTTCTACCGCAGGGAGGGTAACCTCTTTCTTTATACAGCAGAGGCTGAACCAGCCGCACGCAAAGCCTTTAACATGCAAAAAGAGCTTGGCTGTGCCATAGAGTGGTGGAGCCCTGAACAGGTGCTTCAGAGGTATCCTATCTACACCAATCTTGAGGGAATTGTAGGTGGCACATTCGGGCCTGAAGATGGCCATTTTGATGCATACTCTGTACTGATGGGGTATAAGGCAAAAGCCAAATCACTGGGCGCTGAAGTGCTTGAAGATGAGGTTGTTGAAATTCTTTCGGAAAAAGGGGCTGTTACTGGGGTGAAAGTCGCATCAGGTATCACTCTCAATTCAGCTACTGTAGTAAACTGCTCCGGTGCATGGGCTGCAAAAATAGTTGCAACAGCAGGGATAAAGCTTCCTGTTGACCCGGTAAGGCGTCAGGTCTTTGCAGTTGAACCTGAATTCAAACCACCCTACCCTCTTCCATTGACCATTCTGCCGTCAGGCTTCTATTTCAGAACTGAGACAGGCGGACTGCTTCTGCTTGGTAAATCTATGCCTGAAGATCCAGTAGGTTTTGATTTTTCCTGGGAGCAGGAGAGGTTTGAACTTCTATGGGCTGATCTATATGAGTTTGCTCCTGTGTTTGAGTCACTCAAGCTTGTCAGAGGGTGGGCAGGACTCTATGCCATGAGCACTCTGGATGAGAATGCAATAATTGGTGAGTGGCCAAATCTTAAAGGGCTCTATCTTGCCAATGGCTTTTCAGGTCATGGCCTGCAGCAGGGGCCAGCTGTTGGCCGCTATCTGACAGAGCTGATCAGGAAAACTCCCCATGCACTTGATATCTCAATATTTAACCCGGAGAGGGTGCTTCTGAACAGACCAATTGCTGGAGATTGGGTTGTCTGATTTTTCGGCGTGGCAGAAGTGGTATAACCACCCTTTTCTGATCTTATTCTTCATTTAAAAGATAAAATAGCGAACTTAAGCCAGCTACAGTATCAAGGGGCGATTCATCAATCGCCCCTTGATCCACTCTTATCTCCGTAACTTCCGTTATATTATAAAGACCAGGGATTGGCCCATCTTACGACCAAGCCCCAAAATTATCATCCATTAATTTCCATTTTTTGACTGTTGACATATTTTTGGCCTCTGTGATAATGAGCTACCGACCAGTGGTCAGATGTCTATTTTAAATCTTAACGTGATAATGTGAAAAATATACCAATGGACATAAAACAGTTAGGCTTTGACAAATGGTTTTCCGACAGAGTTGACTCTGAAAGATCACCAGCTTATGAGATAGCAAGAGTTACTGCTGTAAGTAAGGAGAGCGCTCTTGTAAGCAACAGCAGGATCAATGTCTTTGCAGAGATGAGCGGAAAGCTCATGTTCAGCGCTCAATCTTCTCTTGATTATCCAACAGTGGGAGACTGGGTCTATGCACAATTTTTTGATAATGGCTCATTTGCCGTTATTCATGAGATCATTCCAAGAAGATCTCTGTTAAAGAGAAAAACCTCAGGCAAGAAGATAGATTTTCAGCTGATCGCCTCCAACATCGATACAGCCTTCATCATCCAGTCGTTTGGTTCAGATTACAGTATCAGAAGGCTGGAGCGGTATCTGGTTATGGTTAATGAAGGTGGAATAACTCCTGTTGTGCTGCTGAGCAAAAGTGATCTTGCAACTTCTCAGGAGATAGAGAGTAGTATGGAACAGATCCATAAACTGATGCCAGATATTGAGATTATAACCTTCAGCAGTAAAAACGGCTCTGGAATGGAGAAGATAGAGAAACTCATGGCCCCAGGAAAGACATTCTGCCTGTTAGGCTCATCAGGAGTTGGCAAAACCACGCTGTTGAACAGTCTGGTGAGTGAGGAACTCTTTGAGACTCAGGAGGTGAGAGAGAAGGATGGAAAAGGGAGACACACCACCACAAGACGCCAGCTTATCACCTTAAAGAACGGTGCAATGGTGATAGATACTCCAGGTATGCGCGAACTTGGCAACTTTGCCACAGAGACAGGGCTTACTGACACATTCAGTGAGATTGCACAGTTGTCAGAAGAGTGTTTCTATAAAAATTGTACCCACACCAGTGAGAAAGGGTGCGCCATACTTCTTGCGCTCAAAGGGGGTGCTCTATCAGAAGAGCGTTATCAGAACTATGTAAAAATGGAGCGAGAGTCTGCTTACAATGAGATGTCGTACCTTCAAAAAAGAGAGCGGGACAGGGAATTTGGCAAATTGTGTAAATCAGTTATTAAGAGTAAAAAAAACAGAAAATAGTCTTTACTCTATTTTCATGAGCTGTAATTTTTTACTCCTGGCCTGATCTCTTAAATTTTTGAAGTATCAACCTGACAGATGAAGAGTGGCTGTTCAAGAGGAGATAATGGATTCAATACTTAACACAATAAAGATGACACCTCTGTTCAATGGACTTGAAAAGGAGCACCTCAACAAAATTGCCTCAATTGCACATAGGAGAAGCTGTAAAAAGGGGGAACTCATATTCAGTGAGGGAGATCCGGGGAGCGGCTTTTATGTGGTTGAGCATGGAACTGTGAAGATATTCAAGAGTTCATTTGGAGGTAAGGAGCAGATTCTCCATATTTATGGGCCTGGCAAACCCTTTGGAGAGGTACCTGTCTTTACCGGTAAGAACTTTCCTGCATCTGCCATAGCTGTAACCAGTGCTGGCCTGATTTTTTTTCCAAGAAAAGATTTTATCTCCCTGATTACAGAGAACCCGTCCCTGTCTCTTAATATGCTTGCAGTGCTATCCATGAGGCTCCATCAGTTTACTGTGATGGTGGAGAATCTTGCACTCAAAGAGGTTCCTGCCCGTCTTGCATCATATCTTCTGGTACTGACAAAGGAGCAGAGCAGCACTGAACAGGTGACTTTGCCTGTCTCAAAAAATCAGCTCGCAGGGCTTCTTGGTACAACTCCTGAGACCATATCCAGAGTATTTGCCAAATTCTCAACAGATCAGATGGTTGAGGTTGACCGTAATGTGATAACAATTACAGATATAGACCAGCTAAATGATGCGGCTCAGCAGTAGAGAGAGTTGTCTTTTTAAAATCTGGCAACTATATGGCAGAAGGAGACTATCTGCAAAGAGCCTTACCCGCCTCGACAGTTAAAAGAAAGGATAACTGTACCCGGTCGCCTTCCTTCTCTTTAATTTCATACAGAAACTCATTCCACAACTCTTCAATGCTCTTATTGTACGTAGATTTAAAAGCAGCAGACAAACTTTCTCCATCTCCGACTGCCAAAAGAAGATCTCTGAAACTATCTCCATTTATTGTTGCCAAAAAACTTACATACATCATGCTTTGGCGATAAAACATTTGCGGGTCAAGATCAAAATCACTTGGGGTTCTTTTGAAAATAAACCCATCAGCTTTGTTTGGGAAAAAATGTTTTCCCGCTCGTATAGACTCAATGGCTTGCTTTTCTGATATTAAATGTGCACCGCCACCATTTGAAACATAAGTTGCCAAACCTTCTTTGAACCACATAGGCAGTCTGATCATCTTGTACACACCAATTTGTTGCTGTAGATGCAAATGTGATAACTCATGCATCAGGTACTTTCCAGCGATCTCATCTCCATATTCAAATATACGAGGAGATAAAAACAGCTTAGTCAACACCCCTGCTCGCACATCAGCACCGTAATATTTCTTAAAGCTTTCTCTTGATGCACATACATACACCTGTACCAGCTTAAGAAAATGTCGATATTGCTTTCCTTCAACTTGCTGAATTGCTAAGGGAAGAGATATTGCAATTTTATTTGCATACTCCTCAGCACCTGGTTCAAATAAAACTCTGCTATCATTTTTGCTCGGAATAAAATTATCCGTTGATCTCAGTGCTGCTATAGAATGCTGAACAGACGAACACCCTCCCGTCAATAGAAACTCTATGAGCAGAAGCACCTGAAAGATTCTGTAAAATATTATTGTATGCGTGTCAGTTTTTAACATTTTTATTATCAGGTCTTTGGTACTCTCAAGTATGACAACTATCCTGACACTCACCGAAAGCAATAACC
>Ga0209800_10001474_pt1 | contig 24369 bp, 23 predicted proteins | sample Higcelweek8metaG_FD_187174 | JGI IMG/M metagenome (GOLD analysis project Ga0209800, IMG submission 187174) | Freshwater pond sediment microbial communities from the University of Edinburgh, under environmental carbon perturbations - High... | ecosystem: Environmental > Aquatic > Freshwater >...
ATCTGAATATCAGCAATGGGCAGTGACGGAAAAGTTGGGGGTGTTGGTTGACTCATGGTATGTGCCACTTATTACTACTTCTCCAGAGTTATTATTAGATTTTGAAGAAGGATGATTGTATAATAATTTTAGGGCTTGATCATAAGATGGGCCACACTTGCAATGATCGTCAGTAATCACGTATCATATAATGCTGTACTGGCCAAAAATATGGTCAACCCCTAATTTTTTAATCCTTAAATGGAAGGAGGTGATAGTTGAAAATACATATTTTAAAGCATTATCTGATTTGTTTTAAAGTGTTGCTTAACCTAAATTATTAACTTAAAACTTAAAAGGAAATCATTATGAGTATTAAAGCTGCATCTGCAACGTTTTTGGCTTCAATCATCGCGCGAACATGGGAAGATGATGAATTTAAAAAGAATTTGATAAATAATCCCGAAGGTGAATTGGCAGCTTTAGGGTATGGCGACCTTTACGACTCCAACGGGAATAAAATACAAATTAAAGTAGAGGATGCTCCTACAGATAAAACTTATGAGCCTTGCATTTTCAACGGGAACACTATGACGATTTATCTCCCCAAAAAACCTGAAGGTTTTGACCAGTTCGAATTTAAAGGTCAATTTGCATCAGGAGCTTGTTGTTGATTGAGTTACACTCTAAGCCTTTTATAGAATATTTTATGGCTCATCACGGCTTAGTGTGAAAATGGATAGATGCTGATGCTTAAACACTGAGAATTGTGAGCATCAACCAATCTCGGGTTTGATCATATCTTCGGCCAGCGCAGCACTATACGATACGTGATTACTGATGATCACGTGCAAATGTGGCCCATTTTATGACCAAGGCCCCTATCTCAATCACACTAATCCAAGAAGATCCTATTTTATCAGCTCTCCTCCTTAAATTTGACAAATTTGTAAAAAGTCGGTTCTCAAAAATAGACGATTAATAAAACCAATAGGTTATAATCTATAAATCTGCCAATTTAAAACTTTTTACGAGGCCATCAAGTTGAGGAGGAGAGGTTTTTTACTTTATATCATAGAGATCCGAATTTAATTTTCAGGGAGTGTTATCATGCAAATTGCAGACTACCTTATCCGGGAAACCTTATATCAAGGCAGTAAGTTTTTTGTTTATCGAGCAAAAAAAACAGACAGTAATATTGTTTACATATTAAAAGCTCTGGGGAAAAAATCAGTTCATTATTTCAAGACGGTACTGGGTCTGCAAAATGAATATAACTTACTCACTCAAATTACTTCGGCATATGTAATCAAACCTGTTAAGTGGATCGATACTAAAAATTTTACAGCTCTTGTTCTGGAAGATATAAATGGAAAAGATTTTACAAGAGAGTTAAGAGATGCTCCATTTTCAGTTAACCAGTTTATGAAATTTGCATTGAAGATCGCAATCGGCCTGACAGACATTCACAGGAAAAACATTATTCATCAAGATATTAGCCCTTCTAATATTATATGGAATTCTGAAACAGGCAAACTTCAAATTATTGATTTTGATATTGCCACAAAATATGACATAAAAATATCACATTCAGGCAACCCTGAAAAATTGCAAGGTACACTTCCGTATATTTCCCCAGAACAGACCGGACGTATGAACCGCACAGTTGATCATCGTACTGATTTGTATTCCATTGGTGTAATCTTTTATGAAATGTTGACCGGAAAATGCCCTTTTGTATACCTTGATCCCATGGAAGTGGTCTATTCCCACCTTGCTCGTGATCCTGAACCACCTCATTTCATTAATGATAAAATACCTCGCCCATTGTCTGATATCTTATTGAAACTTCTTTCAAAAAATGCCGAAGATCGCTACCAGTCTGCTGAAGGGTTAAAACATGATTTAGAAATGCTGCAAAAAGTTTTTTTAAACCTTGAAGATTGGAGTAGTATCCATTTAGGCAAAAAAGATTTTTCCGGCAAACTGCAGATCCCTGAAAAATTGTATGGACGTGAACAGGAAATCAAGCAACTTCTTAACTCTTATCATAGAGTAAGCCTGGGCGCAAAAGAGATGCTGTTGGTTGCTGGTTATTCCGGTACCGGTAAAACTGCTTTAGTAAATGAAATAAATAGGCCTATTACCAGAGACCGGGGGTATTTCATCGGTGGAAAGTTCGATCAACTTCACCGAACAGTACCTTATTCTGCTTTCATTCAGGCCTTAAATCATTTGTGTCAATTGCTTTTGAGCGAAGATCAGGATGTTCTGGCGAAATGGAAATCCAATATCATGCAAGCCGTTGGTGAATTGGGAAAAATCCTGACTGATATTCTCCCCCAGTTGGAGTTTATCATCGGAAGACAGCCTAATATTCCTGAAGTGGGAGGAGAAGAAGCAGAAAAACGTTTCAACTATATTTTTCAACGCTTTTTTCAGGTCATTTCTTCCAAAGAACATCCTATAGTTGTTTTTATTGATGATTTGCAGTGGGCAGACTTTGCCTCTTTGAATTTACTGAAAGTACTGATGGATGACAAACAAAATCAGTATTTGCTGCTTATAGGTGCTTATCGTGATAACGAAGTCTCCCTCTCACATCCATTGATTGCTACAATAGAAGAAATTCAACAGGAACATGGGAAACTTGCAACAATTTCTGTTAGAAATCTTAGTGCTGAACACCTTCTTGAGTGGCTTCAGGATACATTGAGAATAGTGACTAACCAGAAATTAGAAAGGCTTGCCCACCTGATCTATCAAAAAACACAGGGTAACGCATTTTTCACCATCCAGTTTCTGGAAAACCTTTATAAGGAAAATCTGCTCTATTTCGATTTCAAGCAATTCACATGGGTTTATGATATCACTAAAATGGAAAAACAAAACATTACTGATAATGTGATTGATTTGCTAGTTGGCAGAATCCTGACCCTTCCAAAGAGAGTGCAGGAAGCTTTAAAATTGGCGTCATGTATTGGTAATGTTTTTGATCTTGATACATTAACTGTAATTTTAGAAAGAGAAAAAACTGTACATCAAAAAACGCTGGAAACAGCTCTGACCGAACGTCTGATTTATCCTTTAGGAGAGGAAAAATATAAATTTGTTCATGACCGTATACAACAGGCTGCTTACAGCCTGACTGCTGATAAAGACAAAAAACCCTTGCATCTTAAAATAGGCCGATTACTGTTGAAAACTTATGATATTTTGGATGGTTCAAAAACTATTGAAGATATCGGGGATGCGGAACAACATATTTTTACCATTGTTAATCATCTCAATATCGGGATTGACCTCATTGAAAATTTGCAAGAAAAGTTAAAATTGGCAGAATTGAATCTGATAGCCGAACAACATGCAAGAAGGTCAGGGGCATATAAATTTGCCCAGGATTATATGCAAAAATCACTTTTTCTACTGCCTTCAGATTGTTGGCAGCAACATTATGATCTAACATTATCCATTTTCAATGAAGCGATTCAAGTGTCTTATTTATGCGGTAATTTTCAAGAGGTGGAAAGTCTTGTTAAAACACTATTGGAATATAGCCCGAATATACTGGATCAAAGAGTTGCGTATGAATACCTTATGCATAGTTTTATTTCACAAAATCAGCCGGATATAGGTATAAAAACCCTTTTGGATGTCTTTAAAAAACTGGGTGTTGACATACAATTTTCTGGAGAAACAGAAACGGAGTTAATGCTACATAAGGTGCATGAAATATTAACCCATAAGGGAGAGGATACTTTAAAATATTTACCAGTAATGAGAGATCCTGAAAAAGAACTTGCGTTGAGATTTTTTGTTATTGGAATGACTGCAATTATATATGCCCGCCAAGATTTACTTCCATTTATAACGTGCAAAATGATGGAATTATCTTTAAATCACGGCTTCACCTATGAAACACCCTTTGTTTTTGTAACTTACGGAATGGTCATAAATACATTAGGAGACACTTCCGGTGCTTATAAAATTGGCAAACTTTCAATGGGTTTATTGGAACGAATTTCTGCAAATGAGATTAATAAGCCTAAAATGAACTATATGATATATGCGTATCTTCTTGGTTGGAAAGAGCACTATAAAGAACTTGGAAAACGATTAAAACAAAATTGTCAGTTTGCGTTAAATGTAGGTGATAATGAATATTTAGGGTATTGTCTATCAAACATAAGTTTCTTTTTAAATCGAACAGATACAGAGGTGGGTGCCCTGAATGCAATGTTACAGGTCAATGAAGAGATACTTGTACAGGTCAAACAACCGATATCTATAATTTTTTCAAAAATAGAGAGAGAGTCGAATTCTAATTTGTTGGGGGAAAAACAAAATCCGGCAGCCTTGGAGATAAACTCAGAAGAAAATCTTCCAGAAAGTATAACTAATATTATTAATTTTTCAATCAGCAACAGGAAAATATTTCTATCTTATTTATTTGATGATTATACGCATATTGCTGAATATATAAGAGATGCTGAAAAATACTGGGCAATCATCCAAGTACACCTTGTATTTTGGAAAGTAGATTTTCATTTTTATATCCCTCTTGCATATTTACAGCTATATACAAGAACCGAAACAAAAGCTGACAAAAAAAACTATCTTAAAAAGGCAAAAGAAAGTATCGCAACCATGAAAAAATGGGCTGACTTCGGTCCGGTCAATTTTCTTCATAAATATTATATGATGCAGGCGGAACTTTACAGGGTCGCAGGAAAAAACCATCAGGCAGCGGAATATTATGATAAGGCCATAGAGAAGGCTTTTGAGAATGAATATATCAATGAAGCTGCTATGGCAAACGAACTGGCTGCAAAATTCTATATGAAAAACGGTCGGGACAAACTGGCGACCTTTTATTTCATGGAGGCAAAAAACTGTTACCATAGATGGGGAGCAAAGGCAAAAGTCAAACATCTGGAAGATAACTATCCCAAATATCTGAGTCCGAGAATTTCTGGTTCAACACTTTCCAGAGGAACCATATTCTCTTCAGCAGGTGGATCTACCACTGCATTTGCTTTAGATATCAGAACTATCCTTAAAGCTTCCCAAACATTGTCCAGCGAAGTAGAGTTGAAGCTTCTATTGGAAAAAATGATGCAGATAGTGATTCAAAATGCAGGCGCACAAAGAGGACTTTTCATTGAGAGCAAGGCTCAGCAGTTACTTGTTCAGGCAGAGGGTTCGACTGAACAAGTATCTGATATATTACAGGCTTTACCCATAGGATCGGACAAGGCTCCTCTATCGGTGATTAATTATGTCTTCCGCAGCAAGCAACAGATGGTATTTGACAATATATCAAAGGATATTAACTATTCAAAAGACAGCTATATAAAGAGGAATCAGCCAAAATCTGTTGTCTGTTCTCCTGTTTTGAGAAAAGGGGAATTCTCATTTATTATCTATCTGGAAAACAATCTTGTTGAAGGAGCATTTACTCCGGCCAGATTGGAGATATTGAATATGCTCTCAACACAGATTGCCATTTCAATAGAGAATGCGGAGTTGTATGAAAATCTGGAAGAAACTGTAAAAAAACGCACGATAGCGCTTAAAAAGACTAATAATAAGCTTGAAGAGAGTCATAAGAAAATTATTGACAGTGTGAATTATGCAAGCAGGATACAGAAGGCAGTTTTGCCTAATCCTGAAAATATTGCTCAATTTTTCCCAGACCATTTTTTGCTGAACAGACCTCATTCGGTTGTCAGCGGGGATTTCTATTGGATAAGGCAGATTGATAACAAAATAGTTGTTGCTGTGGCAGATTGTACGGGACATGGTATTCCCGGGGCCTTGGTGAGTATGCTGGGTATGGCATTTTTGAATGAAATAGTACCTTTGTTAACATTGCAGTCTCAACTTAAAGCTTCTGATATTCTTGATGAATTACGCTCTAAAACAAAAAAAGCTTTTAAACAGAGCGGTAAATTATCAGATCAACAGGAAGGCATGGATATCGCATTGTGTATTATTGATCCTCTCAACCGACTGCTACAATATGCTGGTGCCTATAACCCTCTTTATTTAATCAGGGAAAATCAACTCATTGAAATCAAGGGGGATAGAATGCCAATAGGTATTCATCAGAAAGAGAAGCCTTTTACCACTCATGACATACAGATCCAACATGGAGATATCATCTATCTTTTTACTGATGGATTTACCGATCAACTCAATGAAAAAGGACTAAAAAAGTTCAATAAGAAAAGATTAAAAAATTTGCTTGTTGAAATAAATCAGGAGCCAATGGCCAGACAAAAAGAGATATTAATTAAACGATTTGAGGAGTGGAAAGGCAATTTTCCGCAAATTGATGATGTTTTGATTTTCGGGATACGTTTGGACAGTGGGCTCATATAATAAAATAGAGACCACTTGCCTCATTTGGGGACTTTCCTTTTTTCTCTTCCGATGAGGAGTGTGTTGCCCATGGGCATATAGGCAAAGGCAATATCACAACCATAATATGGGAAATGGGGAAGACTACAAATATGCTTGATATAGTTACAGCCATGCTGCTTGCAGATGAGGTGATTCAGATCTGACAGGCAAGAATCTGAATCACTGATTACCTCTATTGCACAGTTTCACCATATTTCATGAGAACCTGGAGAGTCTCCCGGAGATCTTATTGAGCCTCTCCTGAATATATCTCCGGCTCTCTTCTCTGGCTGCAGTTGCTGTTGAGCCACTGAGCAATCTCAACCATCTTGGGATGCTCCATAACCCTTGCATCTGTTGGACAGTTTTTGATACATGCACAGCAACGCAGGCATGCCTGAACATTGGTGAGGATGGTCTCTTCCATAGTGATTGCCTGAGTTGGGCACACCTCTGCACATACACCGCACTTTATGCAGAGATCTTCCTTTGTAACCGGAGAGATGGGGGGAGAAGCATGTCTCTCTTTATAGGGGAAATTGCCCGGTATCTTTAACTGATCCACAATCTGATCAATCTGGCTTATCTGCGAGACAGAGCCAACTATTCTGCTGAGAGATTTTCCAAACTCCCAGGCATTCACAAGATCTGCCTCATCAGGCCTGCCAACTGCAATGGGAGTGCTCTTACTGGAAAATGAGTGCTCTCCAATAAAAGCTGCTCCTGCAACCGGTTTGAACCCAAGCTCAGTAGCAAGATCTTTCAGTTCCAGCAGCGCGTCTTCATATGCCCGGTTTCCATAGACCACCACAACAGCTGCCAGTCTGTTATTACCCTTCAGATGTTTTAATCTACTGAGAGCTTCAGATGCAATCCTGCCACCATAAACCGGGGCGCCAAGAATCACTAACTGTTTCTCCTCCTCTTTACCTCCGCTCTGTTTCAATTGAGAGGAGGTTGCGTCAACCATTTCTGGCCGGGTCAGATCAACCACCTCCACCTTGCTGCTTCCCACACCTTCAGATATCTTCTCCAGAATTTTTTTCGTTGTATTTGTAGGTGAAAAATATGCAAGCAGTGTTGAATCAACATGCATCTCCATACTCCTTTGTCTGTGATATAAGAGTCTTTACGGAAAAGTCCGCTTTATGTAGAGTTAACTTTATATATTTCATAGTAAATAATAATATATCATGCAAAAATATTATCTGGTTTATAGGGGTGAGTCCCTTCAATAACCTCAATGCCTGATTTGGCTTTTATCTTTGCCATTAAAACCTCCTTATGTGGACAGTGGTCAGTAATGCATGGGGCTATATGGATCTTTGTCACCTTTTCATTCATAGGCTTATTCCATAAATTTACCTGTGCAAGACGCGTCACAATAGTCGCACCAGGGCAATCTCCGCAATTCAGAAGCCCCATCACCTCTGCATCCTGGTCTTTATATCTTGCAAATTCGCCAGCTTTTCTGTTAAATCCCACCAGACACCGTGAACAGCCTATACAGACATCGTCCATCGCCTTTTTACAGCCCACAATTAAGATCTTCTCCATGATACTGCTACATCTCCTTTGAATTTATCTGTTTTTACAAGGTAGAACATGGCTATCAACAGTGACATTGAAAACATTGTTATCTGCATCAAGATGCTCCTTCTGATTATTGCTACTACTATTTCTGTTGATCTGAAGCACAACTGAAATATTTTCAATACCGCTCAGTTGCGGGTATTTCTGCCTCAAATATGAGAAATCAACATTCTCAAGAAAAAAGAGAAGATCTTCCATCTCTGTCTCAATCTTCTCTCTCTCCTCTTCTGTACCGCTCTTACGATCTGCACCCATTTTATCCATGTTGAAACAGGAGCGCATTAAAGTCTCATACCTCTTTTTTGCAGCAGTTTGAATGCAGTATCTTTTTAAATGTAAGGTTATCTCCATATGCTTGAATGATTGCTGGTTAACTGTTTATGGTTGAGTTAAATGCGCTTCTGAGAGTCTGATCTGAGGCTTATGCTAATCATCACTCCTGAGCTTTTTCAAGTCCAGCAATTCTTGCACTTATTGAATCAAGAGCGTTTTGAGCGGCTCTTGCCTGCTGTTTCAAAATAGTCAGTTCAGTATCAGGATCTGCTGTGTAAAGAGGCTGGCCACTACCAAAGCCCATGCCCAGACCTCTTCTTCCTGAACCACGGCACCCCCGGACAAACCCACCCCCAGCGACTCTCATCATTGCCCGGCCATAACCATATACACCTGCATTTCCTGTACTCCTGTTAACATCTCCTGCATTGGCAGAGTTGCAATATCCTCTGCCCCAGCCTGTGGCTGCACCTTGTCCCATCGGACCTGTTCCATTAAATCCTGGCATAGTTTTATCTCCTCTTATTCTGTTCTGATATTTTATGAATTTCATAATGTCAGAAATTATTTTTTAGTTCCACAACCCTGGCCTTTTCCTCCACCTCCGCACCCTTGGCCCTTGCCCTGACCACCACGACCCTGGCCGCTACTGTTGCCACAACCCTGGCCTTGTCCGCTATTGTTGCCACAGCCCTGGCCTGAGCCTGACCCTGAACCTCTGGCGCCTTTATTACCACATCCTCCACCGCCGCCCTGATTCTGTGAAGATGTTCCGTCTCTTTTTGGCACTGTTCTCACCTCCTCAACTCTATCTTTGAAATGTTTTCCCCTTATATTTCTGCGATGCCTGTGACCGCATCCTGGCATTAAAAAGGATGGTACAACTGCTTTACCTTCTGCATACGCTCTTACTACATCTTCAATACGTCCGCTGACAAAAGGAATCAGCTCTATTCCACTGGCTTCAATTATGTTTGCTGGAATTTCTGAAATTGCTCCACAAATAAGAACATCAATCTTCAGACTGCTCAACAGCTCTGTAAGATGGCTCACCACTGCCGGATTAAAAGGTGCAATGGAGCTGCTGGTAACCTCTCCATCTTCTATCTCCACAATAAGAAGTGAACGGGCAGAGTCAAAAACCGGTGATATTCTCTCGTTCCAGGAGGTAAGTGCAACATTCATTTTTTTATCCTGCCCTATTGTCATGTTGAGTATTCTTATTCGTTTTATAAATTTGCCATCTCATATTTCCCATCTGCCATATACACAAAGCAGATATCATGCCACCTGCATGAATATTAGAGAGAAATATCAGAGATATGTATAAAATTACTATTTTATTCCAATATATTATGGTCTTCAATTTTTTTTGATCAAAATTAATTCAGTATCTATTGAGCCAAAGAATGCTCATGGGAGAGACGCATTGGCGCCACACTAAGGGCGGCATTTATGCAACTCTATCTGCTTGATGCACTCATACTCCTCTATTCAGTGATGGAAGATGATATTCTTGTATATTCAGAGATTAAGTCGATTTATCTGGCTAGGCAACTGTCTTTATCTGGCCAGGAGAACTGTCTGGAATTTTATTCAAAAACAAATCAAATGCTAATAATCTTCTAACATCTCTGTTCTAATATCCTATCAAAATTCCAGAAGATGCCTGTTTTGATTAAAGAATTCTATTGTATATCAAATAGTTATATCTGGACATGCCCGGCAGATTGTTCTGCCACAACAAAGAGTGAACGTCTCATGATTACAAACAGTTGACAAGAGTCTCATATAAACAGCCATGCCCTGTCGGGCACAACAGAAAATGAAACTGTAGCCCCCTGTGGGTGCCCCGGTAAAGGGCCGACTCGGGGGCCATTGTAAAGGGCAGACACAGGGGGATGCCCCTACAGCTTCACATAATAATTAAGGATAGTGAAATGAAACTTTCAAGAGAGATAAATTTACTCATTATCGGAAGTATGGTGACACTTGGAATATTGTGCTCTGCTGTGTCTATCTACTCTCTTCATAATAACAGCAAGGCGGAAAGAGAGCATCTCCGATCTTTGCTGATAAGTGAAAGAGAGAGCAACTTGCGTGATCTTGTTGCAAGCGCATACTCGGTTCTTGCCACAGCCAACTTTTATGAGCCTGCACAACATGCATTAAGTGACATGAGGTTTGGAGAAAATAACCAGAACTACTTTTTTGTTGTAGATACAGATGGTATGTTCTGGGTCGATCCTCTTCATCCCGGGCTTGTAGGCAGAGTGAAAATGGATATGACCGATACTGATGGGGTGCCATATATAGCACAGATAATCAAGGGTGCAAAAAATGGTGGAGAGGGGTTTATCCGTTATAAGGATACTCCAGAAGGTGGAGATACCCCCTATACGCGCCTGGTTCATTACAAGTACTTTGAAAAGTGGAGGTGGATTGTGTGTGCTGGCCTCTATATAAACGATATTGAAACTGTCCTTGCCCAGAAGGAGAAAGAGATTGAAAGGGCCATGATAACTCAGCTCATCAACCTTTCACTCCTTCTTGTTCTGGCTCTGGTTATAAGCACCATATTCAGCACAAAACTTATCTCAAAAAGAGTTATCCTCCCCCTTCTGGCAGTTAAAAATGCAGCTGAAAGAATAGGGCAGGGGGATTTCAGCAACATCATTGAGGTAAGATCCAGCAGAGAGATCAAGCAGCTTGCAAAATCTGTCCAGAGCATGCAGATAAGTCTGGATCTTGCCCTTAAGATGACTAAGAAGATGAGAGAGGAGCAAAGAGCAGTAAACAGCATCAATGATAATATTAAACCAAAACAGCCGTTTAAGGTTCAGGAGCAGAAGAACCTCTGCTCTGTATGACAAAAAATTGCAAATAGCCAGATCATGGAGTCAGATCAAAAAAAGAGAGAATCAACAGAGAATAAGGAGATAGTTATGCAGTCACTATTGTTAAAAGAGAGACCCTCACTATCCTCAGAGAGAAGAACAGAAGCGCAATTTAACAATTCTGATGAGATTGGAGTTGGTAATATTGATATGGATACCATGCTTGCCATGGCACTTGAAGAACGCAATATGATGGTATCACAATCATCTGTGTGGCAGGAGTTGCAGAACGATATTAATATGGCACTCAGTGGTTCCAAAGGGCTTAATTTAAGGCTGGAAGGTATTGCAGCTGCAACCAAGTCTTTTAATATGAGAAGAAAATCTCCCTCAAGGCTCTCAGAAGCTTTAAGTAACTTTAAGCACCTTTAAAAAGAGAAGGATAACACCATGAAATTTCTAAAGAAGATCAATCTGCTTATCACAACGCTCCTGCTGTTTAGCACATTGTCGGCAACAGCAAAAGAGGTGATCCAGATTCAGGGATCAACAACTGTATTTCCAATTGCACAGGAGGCTGCAAAGGCCTACATGAGGGATAACAGCAAGGTTGATATTGCGATAGAGTCCTCTGGCTCCGGTAATGGAATCAAGGCCTTGATTGACGGAACAACCGATATTGCAAATGCTTCCCGCTTCATTAAAAATGAAGAGGCTGCAATGGCCTATGAAAAAGGAGCCATACCTATCCCCTTCAGAGTGGCATATGACTGTATAATTCCAGTCGTACACAGAAGCAACCCTGTCAAAGAGATCAGCATGGAACGTCTCAGAGCAATCTACAGCGGACAGATTAAAAACTGGAAGGAGATTGGCGGAGATGACGCGCCCATCGCTCTCTTTTCACGAGATACCTCATCAGGAACCTTCGAGGTATGGAATGAACTGGTAATGGATAAAAGCCCTGTAACACCAGCAGCACAGCTGAAGCAATCCAATTCAGAGATTGTAAAAGTGGTACAGGCAAATCCAGATGCCATAGGGTATATCGGGATCGGCTATCTGGACGCAACTGTAAAACCGCTTGCGGTAAATGGAGTCACTGGTTCTGAGAGGAGCGCAATAGACGGAAGCTATCCCATCACAAGACCTCTCTTCATGTTCACAAGAGGGTGGCCCAAAGGTGAAATAAAAAAATTCATCAACTTCATGCTTGAACCAAGTCAGGGGCAGAAACTGGTCAAGAAAGCTGGATACCTTTCTGTCTATCTACCCGCCTCTTCTGCAACGCCATGCCCTGAACCCAAACCATCTCCTGATCACTCCCCCTGCCCTCCATGCAAGCCGTGCGCCACCTCTGAACCCTGCCCCCCATGCGGTGGGCAGAAGATCTCTTCAACCTCTGCCACATCTCAGAAGGTTGATTACGATCTGTTCCTCAGTATGGGGCAAACAGAGAAAACCATACTGGTTCAGAAATATCTGAATCGTCTTGGATATATTGTCGGCTCCATTGATGGAATATGGGGGCCTAAGTCATTTAGAGAATATACCAGGTTTCAGAGAGATCAGAACATAGCCCCTATCTACTCAGCTATAGCCTACCCGGTTATTGAGGCTATGGTGCAGAAAATTGCCCTTACGAAAAAATAGAACTCCATGACAGATCAATCTGCCATAACAGAGGATGAACGGCCATCTATCCCTTGTGGCAGATTGATCTTCAGTCTGGTTATTTTTCTGAAAAGGGTACTCTTGTCTATGCCAAGCTCTCTGGCAGCAGCCTTACGGTTATAGTTGTTTCTATGCAGAGCCTCTTTAATCGCCCTTATCTCGGCAGATCTGACAGGTTCATTAAGAGATTTACCAGAAGATCTGGGCGGATATCTGGAGCGGGAATTATTGGAACCGTTGGAACTCTCATTGGCGCTGTTAGAACTGTTGGGGCTGTAATTAACGTTGTGGAGAGCAGCGGTTCCATTATTTTCTGAACCATGAGAGTGATGATCATCTTCTGAAACATAAGAGATGGATCTGCTTAAAGAAGGGGGCAGATGGTGAAGAGTGATATTGCCTTGAGCACAGAGGATAAAGGCGTGTTCAATGATATTTTGCAGCTCCCGTATGTTTCCTGGAAAAGGGTGAGACATGAGTAGCCCAAGAGCATTCTGATCAATCCCCTCAACTGATTTACCCTGAATCCGGTTGAGCCGGGCTATGAAATGGTCAACCAGAAAGGGGATATCCTCGCTTCTTTGGCATAACGGTGGTAACTCCAACTCTACCACGTTGATTCTATAAAAGAGGTCTCTGCGAAATCTATCCTCTTCAACCATCTGGAGAAGATTTTTATTGGTAGCTGCAATGACACGGATATCTGCTCTGACAGTCTCTACAGAGCCAAGCGGTTGAAATCTCTTCTCTTCAAGAACCCGGAGAAGACGTACCTGAAAAGCAGGGGTGGTATCTCCTATCTCATCAAGAAGAATAGTCCCCCCTTCAGCTGCGGCAAATAGCCCCTTCTTATCCTTTACTGCATGGGTAAAAGCACCTGCTCTGTATCCAAAAAGTTCCGACTCCAGAAGAGTATCAGGCAGTGCCCCGCAGTTGATCGCTACAAAAGGGTTCTCTTTACGGAGACTGAGATTATGGATTGCCCTTGCCATCAGCTCCTTGCCAGTGCCACTCTCCCCCTGAATAAGCACTGTACTGTCACTTTCTGATATCAGAGGAAGGATAGTAAATATCTTTTTCATTAAAGGGCTGCGACTTACCATATCTCCAATCTGAAAACCTGAATAGAGCTCTTTTCTCAGCTCCTCCACAAGAGTATGATCTCTGAATACCTCAACTCCGCCAAGTATATTCCCCTCTTTATCTTTTAACAGTGAAGTGGATACAGTTACTGGGATGCGCCTTTTATCGCTGTCAATAATATGGGTGACACTGCTGACAAAGGATCTGCCCTCCTTCATGGTTTTTCTAAGAGCACATTCATGCTCACACATGTTTGAGCGGAACACTTCCCAGCAGTGTCTTCCGATCGCCTCGCTGCGCTCTATACCGGTAATCTCCTCTGCTGCACTGTTAAACGATGTGATCTTCCACTCGTGGTCAACGGTAAAGACCCCATCAGATATGCTTTCCAAAATAATCTCTGTTGTGCTCTGATCCAAGGTTGCAACCTCGCTGTTTACAGAAGGGAAACTCTATCTCCTGATTGAAATTATTAAAGATAGATATCCCATTCCCAATCACCATAATACTCAAATGTATATCCATCAGTTATGTATGCAGTTGCAATCATCGTATTGAAATTATACTCAATAATCAGCATATCATCCCTTGAAAAATCAGAACTGGTAAGTTCAGGCTCAGCTTCAATCAGGAAAAAACTGTCTCTCTCAAAACTCAAAATCCCAACAATCTGAGAGGGGTCTCGATTATCAATATAGGCACAGCCATATTCTGTACCATAAATAAAATTACCAGGTGCCAGATATATTTTATACTCTGTGCAATAAGGTAAATCTATTATGTAATAGGGGCCAAAATCTGCAACTGCATCTGAGAGCATTCCAGTCAACACAAAGCATAGAGTAATTATTATCTTCTTCATGGTATTCTCCTCTAAAAATGTAAAGTTTTCATTGCCAAACCATCCTTATCTATTTAAGGATATAGACACCTTATTTTGCTGTATGTTCAAATGCAATCAATTTTGTGGAAAAACTTTAAAAAAAACAGAAGTCATATTAGAGAGGAGAGGGGTAGAGATGGCTAGATATAACGGGATCAACCACCTTGCTATGGTTACAGCAGATATGGACATGACAATCAGATATTGGCGGGATCTTTTGGGCATGCGACTTGTGGCCGGACTTGGACAGAAAAATTATCGGCACTATTTCTTTGAAATTTCAAAAAAAGATATGATCGCCTTTTTTGAATGGCCAAATATTGACAAGGTTCCCTTGAAAGACCACGGTGTACCAGTTAAAGGAGCTTTTGCTTTCGACCATATATCCATAGGAATTGAAGATATGTGCGATTTGACAGAGATCAGCGCAAAATTATCACAGGCTGGTTTCTGGGTCTCAGAGATCATTGATCATGGATTTATATACTCCATTTACTCTTTTGACCCCAATAATATCCCTGTTGAATTCAGCTACAATGTTTCATCTGTTGATATCAGACAGCAGCCACAGATGAGAGACCGATATCCATCTGCAATAACGCTTGAAGGGTCAGAGCCACAACTTAATAGATGGGATATCATGGTAAATAAAGATTGTGACGTTGAAGAGGTTATTGAGATCTATCCTGGTGAAGGAGAGATTTTTAAGGAGGTAATATCAGATACAAAGTAAAATACAGGAGTGGAGATTTCGAAAGAGACGAGACACCAACGGCAACGGCACCATAAAACATTATAATCAATCTCTCCTGAGTCATAAGTTCTTTCGGAGGAGTATTAATTTGTCTTTCCGTTCTTCATTTTTGACGACAATATCTCTTACGAGTTAGATTTTTAACAAGCTGATAAAAAAAAAGAAATTTCTATAATTATGAGCTTGACATACAATTTTTTTTGTTATATTGGGTAAACCACATTTTATTAATGCCCTCTAAATTTAAGTATTATTCTGTAAGTATAAAATTCTGTAATGTTTCTTGGCTCACGGCTGAGAGCGGACCTAAAAAACTGAGTTACTTAGAAAACGATGAGAGATGAATAAATGAATGAATATATCCCTGTATTGATAATGTTATTGTTGGCGGCAGCAACATCCATAGGGATGCTTGTCGCAACCTCTCGTATTGGACCCAAAAAGAAATTTGCAGATAAAATGGAGCCCTTTGAGTGTGGTGAGAGTCCGATTGTGTCTCCAAAGTTGCGATTTTCCGTAAAATTTTATCTGATTGCGATTTTTTTTGTTATTTTTGATATTGAGGCGGTCTTTTTATACCCTTGGGCAGTCCTTTTCAGGGAGCTTGGTATGTTTGGATTTGTGGAGATGATGGTATTTGTTTCCATTCTGGCAGTCGGCTTGATATATGTCTGGAGAAGAGGGGCATTGGAATGGGAATAGGGAACAGATTGAAAAAAGTTTTACCTGAAGGAATAACTACTTCCTTGAATGCTGAAGATGCTGAAGGTTTGTTGAGCGGCAGCGTAATTATGACAAAACTGGAAGAGGCCGTTAACTGGGGAAGAAAATACTCTTTTTTTCAATACCCATTTGTGACAGCCTGTTGCGGAATGGAGTATATGTCTGTCTCAAGCTCAAAGTATGACTTAGATAGATTTGGTGCGGCGCTTCCGCGTTTTTCCCCGCGGCAGGCTGACCTTCTTATGGTGGTTGGTACTATTAGCCATAAACAGGCACCCATACTGGTGAAGGTTTATAATCAGATGGCAGAGCCTAAATGGGTATTTGCATTCGGTGTATGTGCGGTGTCTGGTGGTTTCTATGATAACTATTCGACCGTGCAGGGGATTGACACCCTGATACCTGTGGATGTTTATGTTCCAGGGTGTCCTCCGCGGCCAGAGATGGTGATTGATGGGATAATCAAGCTTCAACAGAAGGTTGCCAAAGGCAGATGGGCGGATTTCCCCAAAGGTGCGTCACCAGTAAGTAACATTGAATAATGACAAAATGAGATTATTGATAATTGCATTATGAAAAACAATGTAACGACAAATAAATTAAACGCCAGATTTTTGGAATCAATCGTTGAGACGCACTCTTATCGCGGTGACGATACGGCTATCGTGAAGAAGGAGAAACTCTTTGAGATCTGTACATTTCTAAGAGATGACGAAGAACTTCTTTACAATTTCATGATGGATCTGACGGCAGTTGACTATCTTGGCAGAGAGCCCCGGTTTGAGGTTGTATATCATCTCTACTCCTTAACGTATAACCGCCGCTTCAGAATAAAAACGCTAGTTTCAGAATCAGAGTGCAGCGTGGACTCTATTGTTCCTATATGGGTCAGTGCTAACTGGTTTGAACGGGAAGTATACGATCTATATGGCATTATTTTTAAAGGGCATCCTGAATTAAGAAGAATCTTGCTTTACGAAGAGTTTCAGGGTCACCCATTGAGAAAAGATTATCCAATAAATAAGAGACAGCCCTTAATAGGGCCAACTAATTAATTTTAACTGTTTAACTGGTTATTGCCTAAATTATGTCTGATTCAGCAAAAGATCTGCATAGCGAACACATGGTGATCAACATGGGTCCATCCCATCCTGTGACCCATGGAACGGTAAAATTTCTTTTAACCCTTGAGGGGGAGACCATCGTAGACATGAAAGTGGATATTGGTTACCTTCATCGTGGGTTTGAGAAGATGTGTGAGAACGGTACCTGGGAACAGGTAATGCCCTATACCGACAGGCTCAATTATGTTTCTCCCCTGATCAATAATGTGGGGTATGCTTTGGCTGTGGAGAAACTTATAGATATTGATGTGCCTGAACGGTGTAAGTATATCCGTGTCATTGCAAGTGAGCTTGCCCGCATATCTGACCATTACACAAATATTGCCGCAAGTGGTTTGGAACTTGGTGCGTTTACCGCGTTTCTCTACTTTGTGGAAGCAAGAGAACTGATCTGGGACCTCATAGAGATGATGTGCGGAGCACGTGTTACATCCAATTATGTCCGGATTGGCGGTATTAAGAATGATCTGCCTGATGGGTTTAAAACAAAGGCCAGAGAGTCATTTAAAAGATGCCGACAACTATGGGCTGATGTTGACAAACTCCTTACAAAGAACAGGATTTTTATTGATCGCGTAAGAGATGTTGGGATAATGCCCCCTGACGAGGCTATTGCGTGGGGTTTTACTGGTCCATGTCTCAGAGCGTGTGGAATCCCATATGATGTGCGCAAATTTCACCCCTATCTGGTATATGATCAAATGGATTTTGAAGTCCCTGTTGGTGCAAAAGGGGATAACTTTGACCGTTACCTTGTAAGAATGGAGGAGATAAATCAAAGCATGCGTATTGTGGAGCAGGCAATGGAGAAGATACCTTCCGGCCCCATAAACGTTGACATGCCTGAGTACAGATGGCAATCAAAAGATGATATCGGCAATAGAATCGAGTCCTTGATATTTCACTTCAAAACAGTAATAGAGGGAATAAAGCCGCCTAAAGGAGAGATCTATTCGGCTGTTGAAGGTGCAAATGGTGAACTTGGGTTCTATCTGGTAAGTGATGGGAGTGGCAAACCCTATAAGTGCAGGGTGAGACCCCCATGTTTTCCCCTTACTGCTGCCATGCCCAGGATGGTCAAGGGCGGGTTTATAGCAGATATCGTTCCTACCTTTGACATGATAAACATGATAGGCGGGGAGTGTGATAGATAGCCATGATTCCAGACCTCATTGAATCTATTCTCAAAATACTGTTTATATTTGGCGTCAATATCGGTTTTTTTTCGCCTATTTTAGGATGGGTGGAGAGAAAGCAGAGTGCGTTGATGCAAGACAGAGTCGGTGCAAACAGGGCAGATATATTCGGATTTACCATTATTGGACTGTTTCACCCTATTGCTGATGCCATTAAGGTTTTAACAAAAGAGGACTTTATCCCTGATGGTGCAGATCGTCTGATTCATACAATAGCCCCCTTTGTCAGCCTAACCCCTGCGATCATAGCATTTGCTGTTATCCCTTTTGGTGGTCAATACGAGCTTTTTGGTCACAAGGTAAACCTCATAATTGCGGATCTGGATGTGGGGATACTCTTTATATTTGCTTTTGCCTCTCTTGGATCTTTTGGTGCCGTGCTTGGTGGATGGGCATCCAATAACAACTGGTCATTTCTTGGGGGACTGAGAGCCTCAGCTCAGATGCTCTCTTATGAAGTGGTCATGGGACTTAACATTATTGGCGTTATTATGGTATATGGTACCTTAAGGTTGAGCGAAATCGGGGCAATGCAGGTTGATCTGTTCGACTGGGGTATCTTTTTGCAGCCAGTTGGTTTTGTCCTTTTCTTTACCTGCGCCATTGCTGAAAACAAAAGAGCGCCGTTTGATGTGGCTGAAGCTGAATCAGAGCTTGTGGCTGGCTATTTCACCGAGTATAGCGGACTGAAGTTTGTTATGTTCTGGATGGGAGAGTTCCTTGAGATAGTGACTATCAGTGCCCTTGTAACTACCATGTTTTTCGGTGCATGGCATCTACCTTTTGTAAGTGACAAGATGCTTGTGGATTTCTTTCTTGGCTTTGCAGGAGATAATGGAGCGACCATTCTGGCAATGGTTGTGAATATAATCACCTTCTTTGCAAAAGTGGTCTTTTTTATCTGGCTTCAGATGACGATTCGCTGGACACTGCCCCGCTTTCGTTATGATCAGGTTATGAGACTCGGCTGGAAAATGTTTCTTCCGATTGCCCTCATCAATATATTTATAACCGGACTTGTGCTTTTGGTTAAATAAAATGGCAAATATTAATATTAAAAACAGTTATCCTGTAATGGGTATACCCATTGAGAAGTTGAAACCCAAAAGAGTTAGAAAAAATATAGAGCTTACTTTGTGGGAGAGGCTCTATATTTTTGAGATCATAAGGGGTGTGACGATTACAACAAAACATTTTGTCACCAACCTTATCGGGTTTGTACTGCCTCCAAAAGGTGAAAAACGGAGCATTATAACAGTCTATTATCCTGATGAGAAGGTGACCTTGCCTGCTGCCTATCGTGGTAGGCCAGTTCTGGTTGCGCGAGATAATGGAACAGAAAAATGCGTGGCATGCGGACTTTGTGAGAAGATCTGCCCTGCTTCTGCCATAACGATCATCGCTGAAGAGAGAGAAAGTGGTGAACGGTACCCGGCAAGTTATACGCTTGATATGTCAAGATGCGTATACTGTGGCTACTGTGAGGAGGTTTGTCCCAAAGAAGCTATTGTTATGAGTGCTGAATATGAAGGTCTTGCCAAAAGAGACAGAAACAATTTGCGCTATTCCAAAGAGATGCTTTTAAGATCAGAGAAGAGCGTAAAAGATCGTATTGAATATATCAGAGGGATATACTCTAAATGCAACTACTGATGTTTTATATACTCGGTTTTGGTGCGGTGCTTTCAGCGTCGTTAATGGTAACTAACGTGAGGCCAGTAACAGCGGCCATGAATCTCATTCTGACCATGTTTTTTCTATCCGGAATATACGTACTTTTAAATGCCCATTTAATTGCCGCTCTCCAGATTATCGTCTATGCCGGAGCCATCATGGTTTTATTCCTTTTTGTGATTCTACTCTTGAATGTTCATGAAAAAGAAGGAGAGACAGCCCGGCGTAAGGTTATGATACAGTTCGGCAGTATCGTAGTAGTGGGCACTCTTTTTATTGTAATAGCGAATCTGGCAGCGATAGACCCATCCCTTGTTAAGGCTGGTGATGCGGTTTCTGGCGTTGTCAATCAATTTGGTACCACAAAGGCCGTGGGGAATATGCTATTTAAAGATTTTTTACTGCCGTTTGAAATAGCCTCGTTTTTATTGCTCGCAGCCATTGTTGGTGCTGTTATTTTAGGGAAAAGGAGGATTGATGATTCGAAATAGCGGTCAAGACGTAAAGAGTCCTGACACGTTGAAAATTTCGAATCATGAATAGGTGATCTATGGTTTCATTGAACTCATACCTGATATTAGGAGCCATACTCTTTTCAATTGGCGCAGTCGGCGTATTTACGCGGCGGAACGTCCTGATTATCTACATGTGCATTGAATTGATGCTGAACGCCGTCAATCTGACGTTCATTGCGTTTTCAAAATTTTTGAACGATATGAATGGTCATGTATTTGTGTTCATGATTATGGCTGTTGCCGCAGCGGAAGCGGCTGTAGGACTTGCAATTATTATTTCGCTTTTTAGAAATAAAGCGACCATTTATGTGGACGAAATTAATTTAAGTAAAGGTTGATGAAAACGTGCAAACGATTCTATCCATAAAACCCCTGCTTGCGGTCCTGGTCTCTCTGCTTGCCGTACCTTTGATTCTGGCTACAGGAGAAAATCGCCCAAATCTACGTGAGTTCTGGTCCATACTGGCAGGGATAGTGAAGTTTTCCATTGTCATGTCCATGGCACCCGTTATTTTTTCCGGTAACACCATAGAATATACATTGGTCTCTTTTTACCAGGGTATTGACATCAAGTTCCGTGTTGATGCCCTTGGACTTTTATTTGCGACTGTCTCCTCCTTTCTGTGGATCGTCACCACCTTTTACTCAATAGGGTATATGCGTACGGCCAAAGAACATTCACAGACAAGGTTCTACACCTGTTTTGCAATAAGTCTTTCTGCTGCTATAGGTGTAGCGTTTTCAGCCAATCTAATTACGCTCTTTGTTTTCTATGAGATTTTAAGTCTGGCCACTGTCCCCTTGGTCGGACACAAAGAGACACCTGAGGCCATAGAAGGTGCTAGGAAGTATTTTCTCTACCTGTTAAGCTTGTCTAAAACTTTGCTCTTATCAGGCATTATTATTGTATATATGGTTGCAGGAACTACCGATTTTACAAGCCATGGCCTTTTGCAGCATGCACAGGGAACCCCTCTCCTTTTTGTTGCCTTCTTTCTGTTTCTGTTTGGCTTTGCAAAAGGCGGTGTCATGCCTGTACATAACTGGCTGCCATCTGCAATGGTTGCCCCTACACCGGTAAGTGCATTACTGCATGCGGTTGCCGTTGTAAAGGTCGGAGTCTTCTCAATCCTCAGGGTTGTCTTTCACATCTATGGTGTTGATCTGATGACAAACCTCAACTTGGGTATAACTACAGCCTATATTGTCTCATTTACCATTGTGGTTGGTTCTGTCATTGCACTCTCAAAGGATAACCTCAAAGCAAGGCTTGCCTATTCAACCATAAGTCAGCTCTCCTATGTTATCCTTGGTGCGGTTCTTCTGACCCCAAGCAGTATGACAGGCGGTATTGTCCATATTGCAAACCATGCCTTTTCCAAAATTACCCTCTTCTTTTGTGCTGGCTCGCTTTATACAGGTGCGCATAAGACAGAGATCAGCCAACTCTCAAGTATTGGTAAGAAAATGCCTTGGACAATGGCTGCTTTTTTTATTGCATCTCTTAGTATGATCGGGGTGCCTCCTGCCGCAGGCTTTATAAGCAAATGGTATATTGCCCTTGGATCTATAGAGGCAAAAGAGATACCTATTCTGATGGTTCTGCTGGCAAGTACCATCTTGAATGCCGCCTACTTCTTACCCATCACTTATAAAGCTTTTTTTGAAAAAGAAAAAATTGACCCTCATTCAGAAGAGAATAATCATGGCGATCATCATGAAGAGATAAGAGAAAGAGCCATGGTTGTGGTGCCACTTGTACTGACGGCGATTATCTCCTTAATTATAGGGATTTATCCGAACTATTTCTTAAGTCTGGCTAAGGAGGTTATACGATGATCAAAAGAGTTGTTAACTATATCGGTAATCCAGACAATGCAAGTACTTTGAAAAAAATAGGTTATGTTTCACTGGTTGCTGTTTTTATATCGGATTTCTTTGTCCATCGTGGCCATGCGATATATATCTGGGATAAAATACCGGGTTGGGGTGCATTTTACGGCTTTATCTCATGTGTTATTATTATTTTGGTCTCTAAGTTTATTGGTCATCAAGGCGGTATCATGAAGAGCGAGGATTATTACGATGATTGATTGGTTTCACCCATCAATATTCTTTATTTTTGGGGCAGTTCTAATTCCTTTTCTGAGAGGGAAAGTTCAGCAGGTCTATATAACAACTATCCCAGTTTTGGCAATCTTGACTGTTGCCTCAATGTCTCAGGGAACTTATTGGACTTGCAGTTTTCTTGGTAACTCCCTTGTTTTTGGTGCAGCTGATAAGTTAAGCATCGTATTTGGCTGGGTGTTTACCATCATGTCTCTTATCGGTATTGTGTATGCACTCCATGTAAAAGATTCAGGCCAACACACTGCTGCTTTCCTCTACATCGGAGGCTCGCTTGGTGTAACATTTGCTGGCGATTACTTTACTCTGTTTGTCTTCTGGGAACTGATGGCTTTTGCTTCAGCCTATTTAGTCTTTGCCAAACGCGAAAAAAAGGCCATGGAAGCTGGATACCGCTATATCCTTGTCCACATATTTGGTGGAGTCTGTTTATTGGGAGGCATTATTCTACACTATGTCAGCACTGGTTCCATTGCCTTTGGACCTATTGCACATGATGGAAGTCTCTCCTTTTACCTCATACTTATCGGATTTATAGTAAATGCCGCTGTTCCACCTCTGCATGCATGGCTGACAGATGCTTATCCTGAAGGAACAGTTACTGGTTCTGTTTTTATGGCCTCCTTTACCACAAAAACAGCAGTGTATGTGCTGGTGAGAGCTTTCCCAGGAACTGAACTTCTGGTCTGGATGGGAACCATAATGGCACTTTATGGAGTTGTCTATGCGGTGCTTGAAAACGATTGCCGCAGACTGCTGGCCTACCATATTATAAGCCAGGTTGGATATATGGTGGCAGGTGTTGGCATTGGAACTGATATGTCATTGAACGGTTCAGTATCCCATGCATTTGCACATATTCTGTATAAGGGATTGCTGTTCATGGGTGCTGGTGCTGTCATCCAGATGACTGGTAAGCGTAAACTTACCGAGCTTGGGGGACTCTACAAGACCATGCCAATAACTCTGGTCCTCTATATGATTGGTGGATTCGCCATCTCTGCCTTTCCTCTGTTCAGTGGATTTGTAACCAAGTCCATGGTGGTCTCTGGTGCTGCTCACGACCACAGGCCAGCAATTGCTCTTCTGCTGACCATGGCCTCGGCTGGTACATTTCTGCATACAGGTCTTAAACTGCCCTATTACATGTTCTTTGGCAAAGACTCTGGACTTCGTGCTCAGGAACCACCCATTAACATGTTGATCGCCATGGGAATGGCAGCTTTTATGTGCATAGCCATAGGCGTCTTTCCAGGAGAGCTATACAAGCTGCTGCCCTATGCAGTTCATTTTGATCCTTATACTGGTGATCATGTGACAAGTGCTCTTGGAATCCTGTTGTTTACAGGTCTGGGCTTTTTCATGCTGCTTAAAAAACTGGATCCAGAACCTACTATCAGTGCTGATACAGACTGGGTCTATCGGAAAGGTAGTCGTCTTTTTATGTGGTTTGTAAATAAACCACTTGCAGCTTACGAGAACTATCTGGGAAACATATATAACACATGGTTTATTAAGTACCCTGAAAG
>Ga0209800_10001476_pt1 | contig 24345 bp, 16 predicted proteins | sample Higcelweek8metaG_FD_187174 | JGI IMG/M metagenome (GOLD analysis project Ga0209800, IMG submission 187174) | Freshwater pond sediment microbial communities from the University of Edinburgh, under environmental carbon perturbations - High... | ecosystem: Environmental > Aquatic > Freshwater >...
GCCGCAGCCCTGGCCAGAAGATCCTCGATCAGGCCGTTTCCCACCGGGGGGATGCCGTAGTGGTCATTGAGCTGGGCGATGACTTTATGCGCGATCTTGGGATGATAGGCGTGCGTATGAATATCAAAGGTCAACAACGTTTCCAAACCTCGGTTAGGCGTTTTCGTTTTTCCCACAGCGCATCACGCATTGGACGCGCATGCGCTGCGGGGGACATGTCTCGGGAAAGCGCGGGGCGGCGGCGACCGTGTCAGGGTGCGGGATCGCCTTCAAACAGGGCCTTGAGCCAGTCCGGCACGGCCACCGGCCTGCCCTGGGGATTGACGCAGGCATGCTGGGTCTGGCCCACGGCCAAAAGCGTCGCCCCCTCGGGCGGACCGTAGACCTGATAGGTGAAAAGCATGGAGGCCCGGCCCCATTCGCGGATGGCGGCCCGCACCAGGACCTCGTCGTCGTAGCGGGCGGACTTGATGTAGCGCACATGCATCTCGCGCACGGGCAGGATGACGCCGCGCGCCTCCACATCGCCGTAGCCCATGCCCCGCTCCCGGATGAACTGGCCCCTGGCCCGCTCGAACCAGTGCGGATATTCGCCGTAATAGGCCACGCCCATCATGTCCGTCTCGCCGTAGGACACCCGGAACCGGTACCAGGCGTCGGGAAGCGGAAACTGGTCGCGCTTGAGGATCATCTCCGGCCTCCGGCCGTCTCCAGGGCGAAGCGCAAAAGATCATGGCCATGCTCCACCACAAGGCCCGTGGCCGCGGCCGCCGCCTCGGTGAAGGCCGGGGCGGGCCTTTGCGCAATCCCCTCGCGCCACAGCAAAAACGGCACGGGATCGGTGGTGTGGGTCTTGACCGCAACGGGCGTGAAGTGGTCGCAGGCGATGAGAAAGGCGACGTCCTCCCCGGCCAGGGCCTCCCGCATGGGGCCAACCACCAGCCGGTCGAAACGCGCGACGGCCTCCACCTTGTCCGCCGTCTGGCCGCCGTGGCCGCATTCGTCCGGGGCCTCCACATGCAGGAACACGAAATCCCCCCGGGTGAGAAAATCCAGGGCGGCGGCCACCTTGCCTGCGTAGTTGGTGTCCAGAAGCCCCGTGGCCCCGGGCACGTCCACGACCTCCATCCCGGCCGCCCGGCCCAGGCCCTTGACCAGGTCCACAGCCGAGATCACGGCCCCGCGCAGGCCGTAGGTCTCCTCGAAAGACGGCAGGCGCAACGTGCCGCCCTGGCCCCAGGGCCACACGGCGTTGGCCTTGGTTCCGTGCCCGGAGGCGGCCAGATAGGCGGCGGCCTTGGTCATGAACTCCCACAGGATGGGGCTTTGCCGGAAAAGGGCCATGTCCCCGGCGATGGGCTTGTCGGTGATGTCGTGGGGCGGACTGATGTTCATGCCCGCCTCGAAGGTCTTTTTCCCGCGCCTCTCGGCCCCGGCCTTGAGCACCAGGATATGGCGGTACTGCACCCCGGGATAGACCGACATGTCGATGTCGGCGCAGGTCTGGGACAGGGTGGTCACGATGTGTCTCGCCGCATCGGTGTCGATGTGCCCGGCGGAATAGTCGCGCATGAGCCCGGCGTCGGAAAATTCGCTCACCGTGACCAGGTTGAGGCGAAAAATCAGGTCGTCGGGCCAGGTGACGATGCCCATGGCCGCCGCCTCTATGGGGCCTCGGCCGGTATGGTGTCGGGCCGGATCAAATCCCAGCAGGGCCATGTTGGCCACGTCGGAGCCGGGCGGCATGCCTTCGGGGATGCTGCGGCACAGCCCCACCACGCCTGCGGCGGCCAGGGCGTCCATGTGCGGCGTGCGCGCCGCCGCAAGGGGCGTCATGCCGCCCAGGGAGTCCACAGGCCAGTCGCCCATGCCGTCGGCCAATAAGAATACGCATTTCATGGTCGCCGCACCTTGTCGGGGTAGTTGGGGGGGGAGGTCCAACGGAATGTGGCCGGACATCGGTCCGGCCACGGAGTTCGCGACGCTAAGCCGGTGGGAGGCCTCCGGCGGCCAAAGGGTTTCACCCTTTGGAATCCCGTAACGGTTTCACAGCGGCGTTCTTGGCGCCGAAGCCGCTTCGTAGTCACTATACGTCCAAGCCGGGACGGCGTCAAAGCACCCGGTAGTGCACGGTTTCCGGGCGCAGAAAGGACATGCCGCCCACGGCCGCGATGACCCGGCGCACGGCCCGCACCGGCGCGTCATGGGTCAAAAAGACGATGGGCACCACGCCGGTCTCGGGGTCGCCCTTTTGCACCGCCTGATAGATGCTCACGCCCTCCTCGCCCATGACCTTGGAGATGGCGGCCATGACCCCGGCCCGGTCCTCCACGTTGAAGCGGATGAAGTGGCGGCACACGGCCTCGTCCGGGTCCATGATGTCGGCCTCCGGCAGGGGGCCGACCAGAAAGCCGGTGTTGTTGGGGCAGTGTCCGGCCCGGGCCAGGGCCAGGATGTCGGCGGCCACGGCGCTGGCCGTGGGCAGCCCGCCCGCCCCCTTGCCGTGCAAAAGCATGGGGCCTGAGGCGTCGCCCTCCAGGCGGATGGCGTTAAACGCCCCCTGCACGTTGGCCAAAAGGTAGTCCCGGTGCACCAGCATGGGGCACACCCCGGCGTCAAGCGCGCCGTTCACCCGGCGCACCTGTCCGATGAGCTTGATGACGTAGCCGAATTCGGCGGCGAAACGGATGTCCACGGGCGTCACCCGGGTGATGCCCTCCACGGGAAGCCTCGCGAGCGGATAGTCCTCGCCGTAGGCCAGCCGGATGAGCAGGACCAGCTTATGGGCCGCGTCCAGGCCCTCGATGTCCAGGGTGGGATCGGCCTCGGCGTAGCCTTTTTCCTGGGCCTTTTTCAGGGCCTCGCCGAAATCCAGGCCCCGGCCGGACATCTTGGTCAGGATGTAGTTGGCCGTGCCGTTTAAGATGCCGATGAGGCTCTCGATGCGGTTGGCGGCCAGGGACTCCTTGAGCGTCTGGACGATGGGGATGGCCCCGGCCACGCTGGCCTCGTACAAAAGGCCCAGGCCCTTTTCCCCGGCCAGGGCGAAAAGCTCCGGACCGCGCTTGGCCAAAAGGGCCTTGTTGGCCGTGACCACGTGCTTCCCGGCCTCAAGCGCCCCCCGGATCAGGTCGAAGGCCGCGCCCGTGCCGCCCATGAGCTCCACCACGATGTCGATGTCCGGGTCGGCGACGATATCCGAGGGACGGGTGGTGAGCACGGCGTCCGGCGGCAGATCGGCCTCGCGGGGCTTGCCCAGGTCGCGCACCAACACGGTCTTGAGCACGATGTCGCGGCCCACCCGCCGTCTGATCCAGTCGGCGTTGCCCGAAAGCAGGCGCACCAGCCCCGCCCCTACCGTGCCAAGCCCGGCCAGCCCCAGCCTGACCGGGGCGGCGTGCGAGAAGTCGTCTGCGGATTTCATCCGGAAAGCACCTTTTTTAGGCCGCGCACGGCCTGCTTGATGCGGTGTTGGTTCTCAACCAGCGCGAACCGGACATGGGAGTCGCCGAAATGCCCGAACCCCAGGCCCGGGGACACGGCCACCTGCCCCTCGCGCAACAGCAGCTTGGAGAACTCCACCGACCCCATGTGGGCGTAGGCCTCGGGAATCTTGGCCCATACGAACATGGTGGCCTTGGGCGGCGGCACCTCCCAGCCGATGCGGTGCAGCCCCTGGATCAGCGTGTCGCGGCGCACCTGGTGAACGTCCATGATCTCGCGCACACACTCCTGGGGGCCGTTTAGGGCCACGGTGGCCGCGATCTGGATGGGCTGAAAGATGCCGTAGTCCAGATAGCTCTTGATGCGGGTCAGGGCATGGACCATGGCCGGATTGCCGCAGCAAAAGCCCACCCGCCACCCGGCCATGGAATAGCTCTTGGTCAGCGAGAAAAACTCGACGCCCACGTCTTTTGCGCCCTTGGCCTGCAAAAAGCTCGGCGGCAGGTAGCCGTCGTAGCCGAAGTCGGCGTAGGCGAAGTCGTGGATGACGTACATCTTGTGTTCCTTGGCGAACTCCACGATGCGCTCGAAAAACGCCAGATCGGCCAGGGCCGTGGTGGGATTTTGCGGGTAGGACAAAATCAGAAGCTTGGGCTGCGGCCAGGTCTGTTTGGTGGCCACCAGCAGGTCCTCGAAAAAGTCCCGGTCCTGGGCCACGGGGATGCGCCGTACGTCGGCCCCGGCGATGATGCACGAATAGGGATGTATGGGATAGGACGGGTCCGTGGCGAAGACCACGTCGCCCGGGGAAAGCATGACCAGGGCCAGATGGGCCAGGCCTTCCTTGGCCCCCATGGTGGCTACGGCCTCGGTCTCGGGATCGATATCTACGTCGAAGCGACGCTTGTACCAGGCGGAGATGGCGTTACGCAGGCCCTTGATGCCGCGCGAGGCGGAATAGCGGTGGTTTACGCCCTTCCTGGCGGCCTCCACCAGCTTGTCCACAATGTGCTTCGGGGTGGGCAGATCGGGGTTGCCCATGCCCAGGTCGATGACGTCTTCGCCCTGGCGGCGCATCTGCATCTTCAGCTCGTTGACCACGGCGAAGACGTAGGGAGGCAGCCGTTCCATGCGCGCGAACTTGTGCATTGCCGCGACTCCTTATGGGTTATGGAACCTTCCGCAAAACCTGATGATAGCCGGGAGGGGGTTTGTCTGTCAAAGACGGCGTGCGGTTTTTACGTGGGTCTTTTGCCGACGGGACCGCTCTTACGTCCCGGGTCCCGTGCAAGGCGGCGCGCATGGCCGGGGCCTTCTGCCGGTTGGCGGCACACGGGGCTTGACCGGGGGCGCCCGGTCGGATACAGGACGTGTTTCGCGGAGAGGTGGCCGAGTCGGCCGAAGGCGCTCGCCTGCTAAGCGGGTATCGGGGCTTAAACCCTGATCGAGGGTTCGAATCCCTCCCTCTCCGCCAGTGAAACATCCTCGGGCGCTTGCAAGAAATTGCGAGCGCCCGTTTTTGTTGTCCGTCCCTAATGATTGGCGGAAAACCGCAGGCGATGGAGTTCCCACCATCCCGCGACATCGCCGCGAAACGGCCTGGCCCATCCAATCCTGCCCAGATATCCCATCTCCTGTGCCCCGGGCATCCCCACACGCCATGAATGTGCAAAAATATCGTCAACCAACTCAGGATGTTCTGGATTACGTTCAAAATTAGCTCTTGCCACGTGCAATAAACGACACTATTGTGCAAACCAATCTGCACAAGACCATATCGATACTTTCTTCCGCAATTTTTCACTATTTGGCTGGATCAGCTTTTCCGTAAAACGTCAGGCGCGTCATGAGGATTGAAATCTACAAGGAGACTCGGCATGCACCAGTTCGTGATGATCATGTCCCGATGCCTCAGGACTCTGCCGCAATCGGTTCTTTTCACCACGTTTTTTGCGGCGCTTCTCATCCCTGCCTTACCGCATGATTCCCTGGCCTACAGCATCACGAAAACCGGCATCTCCCTCTGCTACAACGATGGCAAGGCCCCGATCGACTGCCCGTCCCCTGGACAGGACTTTTACGGCCAGGACGGAACGTATCGAATGGGCAAGACCATGTCCTACGCCGTCGGCGTCGACACCGTGGAGGACAAGGTCACGGGGCTTATCTGGCAGGCGTCGTATTCGGACTATATCTCCAACCGGGACGCCGCCTATTCCTATTGCGAGAACCTCAATCTGGACGGACGCACCGACTGGCGGCTGCCCACCCGAAAGGAACTTCTGAGCATCACCGACGACGGCCGGGTGGACCCGGCCATCAATCCGGCCTTCCCCTGCGCCCCGGAGTGGTACTGGACCGTGACCCAGGACAACAATCTTCCGGCGAGGCAAACGTATGCGGTGAATTTCAGTAATGGACAGTTGTTTAGGGCCGGCGACATGACTCATGTCCGTTGCGTACGCGGCGGCGCCATCCCGGAATCCACCTACGTCGTGAGCCCCGACGGCCTGACCGTGGAGGACACCACCACGGGCCTTGTATGGGAACGCGCCGGAAGCGACGACTTCATGAACTGGAAAGACGCCATGGCCTGGTGCGAGGCCCGGGATACGGGGGGCAAGACGGACTGGCGGCTGCCCAACAAGAAGGAACTGGAGATCCTCATCTGGGACGGGGGGGCGTACCCCCTGTACATCCCGCCGGGATTCATCGAACCAAGCGTTGGCCGCCGCTACTGGAGCGGCTCGGCCTTTGCCGGCCCCCGCGAGGAGTCCTGGGTTGTCCAGTTCGACTTCGCCACGACGGTTTATATCGGCAATCTGCGGGTGGCCAGGTATTATGTGCGCTGCGTGCGCGGCGGCGGCCAAACCGGTGGATCATCCTTGCCGGCGAATACGATCCTTTTGTTCGAGAACTAACCCGCCGCCACAAAGCGGTGCGGCGGTACGTCCGAAGTCTTCCGCGCGAGGGCAGGCCGGACCGAAGCCATGCACCGGCAAAAGAGGGCTCGGGCCTCCCACCTCACCGGGGGTTCGAATCCCTCCCTCTCCGCCACTGCAACAATGTCAGGCGCTTGCGAACACTCGCAGGCGCCTGTTTTCTTTCCCCCGCGTCGGCGTCGCTGTCGCCGGGGCGGGATCACTCGTCGCCCAACAGCAAAAGCTCCTGAGGCGCCGCGCCAGCCAGGGGGCCAAGGCCTCCTTCGTAGGCATAAACCCATTCGCCGAACCGGACGACGTTCGTCAGTTGCGAATAGCCGATCCAGAAATAGCCCTGCTCGCCCCAGGTGGTGTCCCAGCTGTTTTTGCACAAGAAAGCGGCATTGGCGTCGTCCCAGCCGACAACCAGGACGAAATGCCCCCCTTTGTTGATACCGGCCGTCTGCTCGTAGACTCCCGAGGTATAGTCGTACAAGTCGGAATAGACCACCATGCGGGCCACCACCGGGCCATAGGCGAACACAGCCGACTTGATCACGTCCGGGGTGGTGAGCTGGTTGGAATTGGCATATTTCCAGGAACCGACCTTGTAGGGCGCCAGTTCCCAGTTGGCGCACGCCGCGTCGCAGGCGCTTTGCGTGTTGGCGTACGGATAGCAGGCCTCCGTCCCCGTGCCCGTATCCCGTAGATAATTTGATGCATTGCTCGCATACCCCGAGACGCAATCGCCAGCCCCGGAGCAGGACAGGGGTATTTGCTCGGACAGATCGACATCTTTTCCAGGGCGGTTGTAGACGCGTAAAAGCCTCGATTCCAGCGCCGCCACAGGGGCGAAGACATAACAACTGCCGCAGGTTCTCTGGTTGCGGACAGGGGTCACATAATTTTTGCCGCTGTAGTTGCGCCAGTCCAAAGCGGTCGGCAGGTCCGCAGCCGGAAGCGGCGCCAGACGCCTGGGGACCAGCCCGTCTCCCTGTTCCGGCAGGCCGCCCGCCAGGCGTCCTTTTTCCTCAGGCGTCAGGCGTGAGACGGACGTTTCCCCTGCCGTCCACGAGAGTTTTTTTTCGACGATCAGGCGTTGCAATTCCGGCAACGTGACCTCCTGGGCCATGGCCTCCCATGCCCAAGCGCCGCAAAGAAGCCACAGGAAAAACACCCCGACGCATTTTCGGCTGACCATACGACCCCTCCCTTGCGTAAGCCTTTGGGCAATTCTGATGACGCACCAGGCGCGACGGCCAAGGACGGCAACAAGGCGCCCCATGCAGGGTGCGTCCTGCCGTCGGCCGCGTGTCCCGGAACGCCCCCCCACTGCGTCATCTGTTGTCCTTTTCGCCGCCGGGCGACGCCGTATTTCGGCATTCCCGGCGCCCCAGCCATGCGGCCAGCCTGCGGCCGCCCGCCTCAACCGCCCGCCAGCTTCACCGTATAGCCGCGACTTTTGAGTTCAAGGGCCAGGACATCCCGATGGTCGCCCTGAATCTCTATGACGCCGTCCTTGACGGCGCCGCCCGCGCCGCAGCGTTGCTTGAGCTGTTTCGCCAGGGCCTCAAGCCCCTCCAGGGGAAGCGGAACGCCGGTAATCAAGGACACGCCCTTGCCCTTGCGCCCCTTGGTCTGCCTGGATATCCGCACGATCCCGTCGCCCTTTGGCGCGGCCCGTTTTGCGGCGCAGGCGCACTTCGGGACGGGGTGGCCGCAGCCGGGGCACATCCTGCCCTGGTCGGTGGAATAGACCACGCTGGAATTTTTCTCTTTTTGCATCGCCATGACGGTCCATACGCCTACGCTGTGCGGGGCGTCCATTCCTGCTTATGCGTCATGGACGGGATGTGACGCATCAGTGCAGCATTGTGATAAGAGTTTTAAGAGAACCGCGCCTCGCCGTCTTTTTATAACACCAGATGCCTCACGGCGCATTTCTTACCGTGCAAAACGTACACCATCCCTCTTTGCTGGTTCAACAGCACACGTCGTGATTTCCTTCTCACGGCTGCGGCCTGGAGGCAAGACTTTCGGCAAAACGCCTTGTGCCGCGTCCCGTAATGAATACGTCCGTATAAATTGAAACAAACATAACCATTACTGGAAGTTGTCGCAACAACTCACAGAGGCGTGTTTCGCGGACGAGGCGCTAGTCCCCGAGAAGCTGACGCAGACGTGCCGCCTGTCCTTGCGTGAAGACGCGAAGGTGCGGCGAGAGGAGGGCTGCTGTCGCCTCCTCCTCGGTGAAGCGTCCGGATGGCCCCGCATAGCCGTAATAGGACAGATAGGAGGCCCGGCTCCAGTGGTAATATTGCGTGTCCAAAGCGACAAAGGCGGCTGTGGTCTGCATGGAAATATAAACGAGGACGCAAAGGGGGAGGATAACGGCGAGAAAACGGTTCCTTGCGGTACGCAGCAGGATGTTCCAACACGCTCCAAATAGCAGAAGGAGCCCCACCTCTGAAAAAAAACCATAGCGCGGGGACAGGGCCTGCGCTGGAAAAAGTTGATGGCGGCCCAGGGACACCAGGGCGAAGATCAGGACATTATGCAAGACTGCGCACAAACCCAGAGCTCGTTCACGTGATGCGCCAAAAATCGTCGTGGCCAGGACCAGCCCGGCGACGCCTCCCGCAGCGCTCAGGGCATAGAAACGGATCGTGTCCGGATCAAGGGTGAAGGAGAGCTGCGTGAATGGCGACAGCAAGGCGCCGTAGAAACAGTGCAGGAGGTAGCCGCCCATGCTAAACGCAGCGTCATTCTCTGGTGAGACCACGGATAGAAGACCGACATCGTTACAAGACACGTACAGACCGATGTAGACCGCCATGCTCGCTCCAACCGCCAGGGCTGGCGGAAGGACTTTCCGTCGGAATAAACCGGGGTCGGCGATCCATGCGTACAGCGGCAGGACGAGCAGCGCCAGCAGGGTGGCGGGATGACACAGGACGCTGGCCAGACCGCACAGCGCGACGCCGACAAGCCGCCCTCCCCCGGGGGCGTCCAGAAAGGCTGCCGTCCGCAGCCAGGCCAAAAGGAAAAACAGCAGGCATAACAGATAGCACAGGTAGAAGGCGTTCCATACGATAACGGCGTTGGCCGGGGATACGACGTACATGGCGGCCAGGAGCAAGGCCATCCATGGGGGGACGGCGCGGCGGAGAAGGCGCGTGAGCAGGATGGCGTTTAGGCCAAGCAACAGGCCATTGACGGTGATGTAGACGCCGTAGTTCGCCCCGACCGCATGGACCAGTCCATAAAAGGCGGTCCGAAAAAGCGGAAACCATATCTCGCTGTTTGGCGCAAGAATATAGTCCCAAAAGCCTGACTGGGTTATGGCGGTCAGTTCCGTCCAGTCGTCGAACAGGAAAAAAAAATCCCGCCGCCAGAAGACCGCCACAGGCAGGACAGCCAGCAACACCCCGCCAGCCGCGCTCGTTAACGTCCGCGCGGGACCGACGGGGGCGGCGAAAATGACGTGGGTCATAGGCGGCGGTCCGTGCCCATTGGCGCCGTGCAGGTGGTGCTCCCCCCCCGTTGTCCAGGCCGCCGCTGGCGTATTACTCCTGCAACAGCAGGAGGATGCTGGAAATTCCCTTGAAAAAGCGAAGGGCGATGGCGTCGAAGAAGGTCGCCGCCTGGGCATAGTCCGAAGAGGCGGTCGTGTAATGTTGATAGCCGTAGCCGCCGTATGCCCGGCCTCCGGCGAGCTTGCCGTAGCCGTAGGCTGCGCCGCCGGCGATAAAAAACCGGGACGCGTCGGCCTGGCTATGGGCCGCCATGGACACGTAGCGTTCCGTGGGCAGGGCGCGCACGTCGCTTTTTATGACGGCGTTGGTGGCGAGATCGATTTGATAATACAGAATCTGGCTCGAATTTGTGGACGAGGCGGCATACGCATAGGAGCCAAAGGAGATGCCGTCGAAAAGCTCGGCCATGACATAGGCCGTCTCGCCTGACGGCGACAGCATGGGATGGGGCAGGAGGGAGAGGTTGTACCGGTAGTCCACCGGGTTTCGGGTGGGCAGCGCCGGAGAAAGATTGAGCTTGGCGATTTCCAGCGTACCGGGGTCAAAGCTGAAGACCGCGTAATAGGTAAAGATGCCGACATTTTTGTTGGCCAAAAAATAATATTTGCCGTTGGCGGCGCGCTGGGCTGCGATGGGCTGGCTCCCCCAGCCCAGGCCGGGAGCGAGGGCGGCGATCCAGCCGGACTCGCCAGGAAACAACGTATCGCGGAGCTTTGTCATAAGGTTGGCCACCGGATCATATATCTCCACGGACTCGGGGGTCGGACCGCCGAACAGGCTGAAGCCGCCGAGGACCACGGCCCGCCCGTCGCTGGCTGGCAACACGATGGGCGCGCTGCGGGGGGTGACGAGACTCGGGCCCACGTAGAATTGGTTGGTGGCGGGATTGTAGACCTCAGGGAGATAGGAACTCGACACGTCGCCCGAGCCGCCGACGATGAACACCTTGCCGCTGGCCAGCGTCGCGGCGGTGGCGTTGGTTCGGGCATGGACCATGGGAAATGTCGTGGGGGCGGAGGTCTTGGTGGTCGGATTAAAGACCTCCGCCGTGTCCTTGGCGGGATTCATGGACAGCGTCGGGGCGCCTCCGGCGAGAAGGTAGGCGCCGTCGGCCAGTCGGGCGCAGGCGGAAAAGAGCCGGGCGTCAAGCAGGGAGTAATCATCGAAAGAACTGTCCGACGCGGCCAGGACGTCCACGCTGGCCTGGGCGACGCCTGTGGCGTTGTAGCCGCCGATGGCGAAGAGGCTGCCCCCGGCATCGCGCACAAGCCAGTGCCCGGCGCGCGGCGTAATCATGCTCGGCCCGGGTGGGATCACGGAGGCGACGGCGTCTTCGGCTGTCCGGCAGAGCGCGGCAAGGGCCGCAACGCAGGAAAGGACAAGAAGGAGTGCGGTCAATCGCTTGAACATAGCTACCTCCTTGATCTATTTCGAAAAATTTACACATCGTACGCATAGCACAGGCAGCGCAACAAGGCAAAATTAATTTGCAGGCACAACACATATCCTGCAGTCATCTGCAAAAAATCCGTGCGGTGCAGAAAAGATTCAGGGAGACTTGTTGGATGTATGCCGTAAATACTTCTAAAATTCTGATCATTTCATGTAGGTGACAAGAAAAAAACAGACCGTTTGGATCCTAACCTTGATTCGTTATTCCGGCTGCGGCTTCCTCAGCCGCCTTGCCGACTGTCCCTTCCCCCATGGCCTGGCCATCCCATGGATAAACCATCCCATGGGCAGTCCATCCACAGGCGGCGCCACGAGAGGCTGGCGGTCCTGTCGCGTCCGCCTGAGGCCCGCCGGGTTTTGCAAGCGGGACCAAGACGCCTAAACGCACAAATCCCGCTCAGGGAGAGCGGGATTTCGTATGGTCGCTGCAGCAGCATATGGATAATGGCCTGTGGCCGCCGATCATGCCGGGCGGCGCAGGTTCGCCCCACGGCCTGAATTCGCGCCTTCGGGCGGCATCCCGACAAACCACGGGGTGCCCCGCATCACTCCAGCAAAAGCAACAGACCGGGCGGGTATCCGGTCCCGCTGCCGGTGTGAATCGAGGCGTAGGCCCTGTCGGCCATGATGACGCCAAAGCCGAGATAATCTGTCCATGAGGGCGGCGAGGGCAGGGCCGTGGTGGTGAGGGCGTTGAACATCCCCGTATAGGTGATGCTCGGCTTGGCGGAGACGAGCAGCCCGGCGATGGCTGCGGCGTGGGGGGCGGCGGCGGAGGTGCCGCAGAAGCTGGTATGCCCGGGCCAGGAGGTGGCCACGCAGTCGGCGGCGGTGATGTCGGGCTTCTGCCGCACCTGGCCGCCGCTGGACAGGAAGTTCCCGGGGGTGATGGCCGACCCGTCCGGGTTGTAGAAAATGCGGCGCGGGCCGTCGCTGGAAACCGTCTCCACGGCCTCGGCGCCCGTAAACGCGGTGGTGCGCCCGGAGGCGGAGACGGCGGCCACGCCGAAGGCCTTCTCGACGGTGGCATGGCCCTTGGTGGCGCCGTTGGTGCTGTAGGTGAGAGCCCCGCGGCTGGCGTTTAGATGCAGAAATCTCGCTTCCCCTTGCCTTTTACGGATGGCGATCTTGTATCCGTTAAGGTTATCGGTGGTGTGGACCTCTTCATACGGGTCCTGCGTACCGCTTTGTGTGTTTAACGACACTTTATAGAGTGATCCATTGCTATTATAAACATACAGATCGTAATCGTTCGCCGAGGCGCCCAGCGGATCAGACCACTGCAAAGTAACCACGCTGGCGCCAGATATTATAGTATTTTTTATGTCTGTACCACTAAAAACATGCCAGTTATACCCATTAGCGTCGATGAATTCGTTATAATCTCCCTCGTATGTTCCTGAAGTATTTGAGTGAGTATTGCCATTGTTGGCCGCTGATGAAAAATAGAAGACTCCGGCATCCGCCACCGTCGTCACAGCCTGGGAGACGATGTCATCCTGAAAGGGGGATTCGGCATAATAGATGACATCATCCACGATAACCTTGCATCCGGCGTCCTTGAGGGCGATGATGTTGTTGGCGAGACTGGCCATGCCGCCCAAGGCGGTGGCGAAGTACAGCGAAGCGTCGGGGGCCAGGTCGTAGACGATCTCGAGCATCGCCGTCCCCTCCCCGGTGTTGCCCGAAGCGTCCTGCAACACGGTCACGGTGGCCGGCAGGTCGCCCGTGGCCTGGAGAGTGGCCAGATAGTCCACGGAGTCGGAAATGACGCCGACCTTGACGCCCGCTCCCGAGTAACCGGCCGTCCTGACGCTGGGCGCGCTGTGGGCGACGTCGCCTTCCGAGGTGGTGGCCTTGTGCAGGATGTACTCCTGGGCATTGTCGATGAAACGCACGCCGGACTGGGCGGCGATGGTCTCCACCGCCGTTATCGGAATCTGGGCCCGGATGGCGTTATATTGCGGAAAGGAGTTGATGATGGTCCCACCCTGGGCCTTGATGAAGTCCAGCAGGTCGTCCGTGACCTCGGCTTTGATGTCCACCAAGATCGTATTTGATTCTGATAGTTTTACGTTGCTTTCAAGCATCGGGAGATCCGATTGCCTATCTTTAAGGACGACGCTATGCAGTGTGTGGACAATATCGAAATTTATTTTTTTCTGCACCGGCGTCAGATTTTTCTTTTCCTCATCCACAATTGCTACTTGCTGTTTGAAATTTTCCATGGCGGCGGCTGAAAGGCCGAATTCCGACAATGACGTGTCCTGCGCGGCTGCGGCAGCGGATTCGTCAGCCTGCTTTGGCGTAACGCTTGCCAGCGACACGCTATTTGACATGAGAAACAGGATGAATGCAAAAAAAATGCACATCCTGAAGCTAATACCGTTCCACACGAACATAGCGTCTCTCCATCAATGTTATGTACGTCATTGTGGTGATACGCGAATTTCGCAATCACTGCGTATCCGCCATCTTCACCATTCAATCAACATATTGTTCCACAAGAAATTAGACATTACCGTGGCCTGGATGTATATTGCTGGCATGCCGCATCCCCATGATTTTCCATTGGGAATAGGCAGTTCCGCTTGGTTTGGCCGTTTTACGGTGCTGGCGCAGCGCACGTCGCTCCAGCGACGCCGTTCTCGAGAGCGTTACGCGCGGGATTGATGTCGCGTCCAGGCCTCTATAATTCGCTACATACCCCACAGAATACCCGCCCGTCTATACTGGAATGGCGCCAACGTAACGGCGTCTCCAACCGGCCAAAATGACTTTGAATGTGAATTCGTCGCCAATCCATCCTGTTTTGAGGGAGCAGCCCGGGAGAGCCGCGTCATGCGGCGGCTTCGGAGGTTGAGGCCACGGCTGATATGCGCCGCACGCAACGAATCGCCGTGAAGCACTGTTTGCGCGCCTGTCTATACGACGTCTCGCCCACACCCAGGCTTGTCCCGGAGACCACCCTCCCCCCGCCGCAAGGAAACCCTTGCACCCTATGAGGCACATCCTGAAAGCCCGCCTGCCCCCTCCACTGCGAGGCTATACAGCCCGACCGACGGGAACAGCTCTCCTTGGGGGTGAAACCATAGTGTTCCTTGCAGATACTCCGAAACCTTCCATCCTGTTACGCCAGAAATACTATAAAACGGACGCCGTTCACGACGGAAGCAACCAATTCCGTCATTCCCGGACTTCTGCGGCAGACGGCCTTTGACGGTCGTCGGGTCCTGGATGTATACTGAGAAGGCCGCATGGACTCGAAGTCGTCATGAGCAGCAACCGGACCATAGCTTGCTTCGTAGCTAAACTGTCCAACCACACGTGACCACTTCAGCATTTCCCAGAGAGAGACATCAGGAATCGCGGCACGCGGAGGATGGTATGAGATGCCAGATATGCGATGGTGATACGACCGAGATGATGGGATACGGGAAGCTGTTTCATCGGTGCAGCTCATGCGGCTATGTCTTTACCATGAATTACGATGAAACCGTACTGAGTCGGGGCATGGGCATGGAAGGCTCCTGGTCTGGACCTGGCGGCGGTGGGTACAGGGAATATTGCATCGTCAAGATATTGCAGCAGCTTTTTGGACTGGAAAAATTTTTGCTTTTTGGGACGGGAAATACGGGTACGCTATCGAGGCTGCTGTCGGAAGGAGTCGATGTTATAGGCTCCGACATCTCCCAGGATGTGGTGGACTTCAAAAAGGCCGCTCATGGCCGGGAGCGGTTCTACCGGCCGGACGCCTTGCCTGCGGATGCGCGGTTTGACGGGATCATCGCCGTCGAAGTGATTGAGCATTTTTCTAAGCCGATGGAGTCGTTTAAAATTTTATTCGAGCATCTCGCCCCGTCGGGCGTCATCGCCGGAACGACGGACTTCTATCCGGGCGGGCCTGTAGAAGACGAGATCTCGCCCGGGTATATGTCGCCCAAGGGGCATGTCGCCTATTGGAGCCTGTCGAGCCTGGCGAGAATTGTCGCGACCTACGGCAAAGGCGTAACCGCGTTTGAGATGGTCCGGCCGGGGTCGATCATTCCTGATGAACAGTTTGGAAAGCTATGGTCGAACAAAAGGGTCTTTTTCATCCACGACCGGGAAGAGCAACAGCGGATTTTCTGTGATTTATACAATGACTCTGACGTGCTGGACATCAATATGCCCTAATCGTAGTCGTCTTGTGACAGCAGGTCTGTGTTTTTATATATAATGCAAGCTCCATTAGTCGTCGCAACATTCGCGGGCAGGAATGGCCCGGGTGCGGCGCTGGGAATTGCCCGTAAGCTCGGACACCCGTCAGGCGACAGAAATAATCGTGAGGGCGGGCCGAGATGCGCCGAATCACCCCGTAGTCGGCCCTCTGACTCCCTATCCCCTGGGATTTTCTGGAAGGCAAACGGAAACGCAGGATTATCCCCCTGGTTTATCCTGAACCATTACCCGGCCCTCCTGCGACACAGCGTTTCCAACAATTTCGTGTTCAAGAAAGCCCGCCCCCCCCTCATTGATTGTTCCTCTGAACTGTGTATGAGTATCATGTAGACAGCAAAACTCATACATAATGCACACGTTTTGCGATCATGCCATAGGAAACGTTTGCCGCACAGCTTTGTTTTTTGATATCGTCAGGCCTGCTTCAGGGGGTTTTATGTGCAATTTATATGCGTACGCGAAATATATGCGGCTATGCATCTTGACCCTGACCATATGCTGTATGGCCGTCCCGGGCGCCTCTGCGGCCGTCGTTACTTTCAGCTATGACGCCGCCGGTCGTCTCACCAAGGCGACCCATGGCGACGGCCAATCATTCGCCTACAGCTACGACGGCGCCGGCAACGTGATCTCCCTCGCCATTGTCGGCAGCATTATGCCCTCGACCGTGACCATCGTCGCATCGGCCGGCATGGGCGGCTCGATTCAGCCCGCAGGCGCGGTCTCGATCAACTTCGGGACCAACTGTTCGTTCACCATCACGCCTATGCAGCAATACAACATCTCTTACCTGATCATCGATGGCCTGACGGTCTCTCCGGCCACCTCCTACGCCTTCACCGCAGTCACGGCCGACCATGCCATCCAGGCCGCGTTCGTCGGCAAATTCCAGGATTTCGACAACGATGGCCTGCTAGACACCTGGGAGTATCAGTATTTCTCCCAAATCAACCTGACCAACGGCTCAGGCGACGCCGACGGGGACGGACTCAGCGACCGGGCCGAATACGCCTATGGCCTCAATCCCAAGAGCAGAGACAGCGACGCGGACGGCATGCCGGACAAGTGGGAGATCGACCACGGCCTCGACGCCGCTACGGCCGACGGCGACGACGACGCCGACGGCGACGGCTGGTCGAACTTCCTTGAATACCGGGCTGGCACCGACCCCATGAATGTCCTGTCGCATCCGTCCGCGGGCGGCTCCAAATCGTTTATGAACTTGCTGCTGCTCGACGCGGGGGAGGTGACGCCTTGAAGAGTCATCATATGCACCAGAAAAAATCTCATCGCACGCTGCCAAGGACCGTACAAATATTTCTATTATTCGTCATGGCGACGCTGCCCTGGGATCTCCCGCTGCACGCGGCCGACGTTACATACAATAGTACGTCTTTCTCATACTCTGTCGTTGAAATGGGGACAATTACCAATCAATACAATAGTTTCGAGCCAGGTTTCTATCCCCAGACGTACTCGAGGCATGACGGCGTAAACGAGGAGACCGGCCAAGTCGCCCCAATGACAGGCTGGGCTACCTATGCAGTCACTTTACATTCCACCGACGGTGTTCTTGTCTATTACGATGCCGAAGGAACTCCGGAATACAAGTCAGGACTGAGGATTAACGTAAACTCCAACAACTGGAGCGAGGATCTTCAATCCATGGTCAGCACCTATTACGGCGGAGGGGATATCATAGCCGGTCAGAGCTTTTCCGTAACTGCACCCTACTCTTTATCCTTCGGGCATGAATTTTTCGGATATTTTTATTTCATGCACAGTCTTGATGGCAACAACTTCGGTTCTTACCTCGGCGTGAATTGCAACCTCGACAGCGACTACTGGTCTTATGCAGAAGTCAACAGCGATATGGCCGGCGGCCCCGACGACAACGAGGATACGGCTTTTGACAAGGGCGGGCAGGGGTCCTGCGCATCACAGGGACTGCCGACCTATGCGGTCAACACCGCATTTATGACCCTGGTGGCCGAGGATACCGACTTCGCCTACCAGAGCTTCGGACAGCGCGTGGCCACGACCCGGACCTGGAACATGCCCCCGACCTCGGGCGGCATGTTCGGCAACGGCTGGAGCTTCGCCTACGCCTCGACCCTGCATGCCACGGATTATACCGCTGGCACGGCCACCGTGACCTTGGGCAACGGCCAAACCCTCCTCTACAACGTCACCGGCACGCAAGGCCATGGCACGGGCACGGTCACCGTGAGCTACGCCTGCCCGAGCAAGGGGCGGCGACCGGTTTTGACCGGATACGTAAGCGAGAACCCCGTGGCGGCCTCCTATGTCCTGTACGATAAAGGGCGGCGTCTGTCCTCACGGTACGAGTTCGCCCGCCAGGACGTGGTCCATGGCGGCAACATCTACAGGCTCGTCTCCGTCACAGATGACAACGGCAACGCCCTGGCCGTGGGCTACGACGAATCGGGGCGCCTAGTCAGCCTGACCGACGCATCGGGCCGGGCCACGACCTTCACCTACACCGTCGAAGGCCGCGTCGCGACCATGCTGACATTCGCCGGGACCTCGGCCGCGTATACTTACGATGCGGCGGGAAATCTCAAGACGGCCACCGACCTTGACGGCAACGTCTCAACATTCGCCTATGACGCTGAGACGTATCTGACGGCCATGACCACCGCAGGAAAGTCCACGTCCTTTGCCTACGCCGCCGTCGCCCATCGCAAGCGGTTATCCAGGGTCACCGATCCCTTGGGCAAGGTCCGGACCTACGACCTTGTTTCCGGGGAAACGCGGATCACAGACCCTGGCGGCGAGGTGCGGGCCTTCGCCAGCACACGCGGCCGGACGAACATGATCAAAAACCCGCTGGGCCAGACCACCTCGGTCTCCTACAATGATTCCGGACTTCCCACGCGCGTCACCTCACCGGACGGGGCGACGGAACATTTCGAATATGACGGGTCCGGCAACCTGGTACGGTACGAGGATGCGGAGCATGCGGTCTCGACCATGACCTATAACGCGGCCGGGGACATGCTCACCCTGACCGACCCCTTGGGCAACGTCTGGACCCGGCTCTACGACGACAAACGGAATCTGACCCGCTTGACCACGCCGCTTGGCCGCCAGACCGCGCTGGCCTATGACGCCAAGGGGCAGTTGACGACCCTGACCGCACCGGGCGGAGCGGTGACCACTTTTGCATACGACGCTCGTGGCGATTTGACCCGGATCGGACAGCCGACCGGCGAGGATCTGGTCTTCGCCTACGATGCGCACGGCCTGGAGATGGTTTCGAGCACCGACGGCCGCGGGGGGGCCACGACGTTCGACTACGACGCCAACCGACGCCAGACCAGGATGACCCTGCCGGGCGGCGGCCATTACGATTACGCCTACGACTGCTGCGCGCTCTCTTCCCTGACCGACCCCGGCGGCGCGGTCATGACGCTGGAACGCGATGCGCTCTTGCGCATCACGCGGATCGTCGATCCGGCGGCCAGGGCCACAGCCCTGGCCTATGACGTAGACGGCCAGTTGGCCAGCCGGACCGACCCCATGAGTCGGACCACCCGCTTTGCCTCCGATGAAGCCGGACGGATCACCAGGGTCACCTCGCCTCTGGGAGGCCACGTGGACTACGGCCGTGACGACAGGGGCTTGGTCGCGTCCCTTACCGACCAGCGCGGCAAGACCACAACCATATCCTATGACAACCGCGGACTTTTATCCTCCCAGACCGATCCATCGAACCAGCAGGCCTTCAGCCTGACCCGTGACGGGCTGGGGCGGGTGACCGCCCGGACCAACGCCCGAGGCGGGCACGTGGGCTACGCCCACGACGCCGACGGGAGGATTTCGACCAAGACGCATGACGGAACAACCGTGGCCGACTATGTCTGGGACACCCCCGGCTTCCTGGCCTCGACCACGGACCCCTCCGGGAACTCGGGCGCGCTCGAATTTACCCGCGACGCCATGGGCCGGGCGACCACCGTCACCTATCCCGACGGCCTGACCCTGAACCTGACATACGACGCGGTCGGCAATGTGGCCACAATGACCTATCCCGGCGGGATGGTCGTGACCTATGTCTATGACGCCCTGAACCGCCCGACACGGGTCTCTTTTGACGGAAAAATCATTGATATGGCCTACGACGCATCCGGACGCCTGACCACCGAAACAAGATCAACCGGCGTGACGAGCTCCTACGCCTTTGACTCCGCCGGACGCCTGGCGCGGATACGGCACTTCACGGCCGCCTCGACCATCGTGGATCTGACCCAGACCCGCGACGCAGCCGGACAGATCACTGCCGAATCGGGGACGCTGCCGGTGGGACCGACCCTGACGACGAAGCAGGTCACGGGCAGCTACGACGATGCGGACAATCTCGTCACCTTCGGCTCAGACACCTTCACCTCGGATCAAGACGGCAACGTGACCGCCGTGTCCGGTTCGCGGTCCATGGCCCTGGCCTATGACAACGAAAACAGGATGACCTCCCTGTCCTCGGCGGGCGCCGTCACGACGTATCTGTATAACGGCCTGGGCGACCGGGTGCGTTCCACGAAAACCGGCGGCGCCACGCGCAATTTCCGCCACGACCCCTTCGGCCGGCTGGCCTTTGAAACCAACGCATCGGGCACGGTCACGTCCCTGTATATCTGGGTCGGAGCGCGCATCGCCGCCTACGGCACGACCTCGGAAGGCTTCGTCTGGCCGCTTTACGACCGGGTAGGAAGCACCTTGGCCCTGACCGACGGAACCGGCGCGACCATTGGGGCCTATGCCTACGCGCCCTATGGCGCGCGGGCAGGCAAGACAGGCACGGCCGCCTCGTTTTTCACCTATGTCGGGGCCTTCGGGGTCATGGATGAGGGCGGCGGCGTCTACTTCATGAAAAACCGCTATTATGACGCGACGACCGGCCGTTTTCTGCAGCGCGACCCCGTCGGCTTTCTTGGCGGGGACAACCTGTATCGCTACCTGCGCAACAATCCGGTCAGCCGGATCGATCCCATGGGGTTCACGGACTTCGAGATGGACCATTCCGGCTGGTACGACGTCAATACTGCCGAGGGCACATACGATCTGGCCACCGGCCGTGCGCCGCACATGGCCGAGCCCGCCTCGGACGCCGAAATCCTGATCGCCGGTGCCGTCATCGCCACGACCGTGACGGCCATGGTCGCCTTGCCTATACTCTGCGCGGCGCCGGCTGCCGGCGGGGCGATCACTGCCGGGGGAGCCATATCAAGCGAGGCGGCCATCGCCGATTCCATCGTCAACAGCGCCGGCGTGGTGGAGACGCTTGTCCAGCAAGCCATGCGGGGAGCAAACTATCGCCAATATCTCGTACAACTGAGCAGGCAGGGCAAAGAAGGGGAGGTCATGCTCCAGGCCATCTCACGGTATGCGGGAAAGCTCTTGCCAATGGCCACCGGAAAAGAAAAAAACATAATCCACACCATCTTTGACACCGCCCAAAAAGGCTGGATGCTCAAGAAATTTTAACCATAGGCAGCCTCTTCCGGGCCAGCCGCCCCGGACCCTACCCTTTCCACCGGGGCTGCCGCCCCGGACCCCGCCCGGGGGGAATCATTCCCCCCGGCCCCCCCGCTACCGTGGCGTCGCCCTTGACGCTACGCGTCGGCGGCGACGCCACGGAAACACGACTCCCAGGATGAACCGCCTTCCCACGGCCAGCCAAGGGTCATTTCTTTAGTGCACCAAGAATTCCGGGTTATTGGCAGGTATTTGCACAAAACACGCCACCTGCACTATTACTTTGCACATACTATCCGATAGAACAAGCAAGGTTCATGCGCCGCATAAAGGCATGGGCAAGGCCGAAGAACTCCGACGACAAAGGATCGACCTATGTCCTTGGTTATCAATCACAACCTGATGGCCCAAAACGCCACCCGCAACCTGAGCACCGCCTACGGCGCCCTGGCCACCTCCACCCGCCGCCTGTCCTCGGGCCTGCGCATCACCACCGCCGCCGACGACGCCGCAGGCCTGGCCGTGCGCGAACTCATGCGCGCCGACATCGCGGCCCTCAACCAGGGCGTGCGCAACGCCAACGACGCCATCTCGCTCATCCAGACCGCCGACGGCGCCCTCGGCGTCATTGACGAAAAGCTCATCCGCATGAAGGAGCTGGCCGAACAGGCCGCCACCGGCACCTATACCTCCGACCAGCGCATCATCATCGATTCCGAATACCAGGCCATGGCCTCGGAAATCACCCGCATCGCCAACGCCACGGATTTCAACGGCATCTACCTCTTAAACGGCAACCTGTCGGCCAGCACCCATGACGGCTCGGCCATGAATCCCACCGGCAAGCTCAAGGTCCACTTCGGGACCGCCAACGACTGCGCCGAGGATTACTATTACATCCAGATAGGGACGTGCACTGCTAGCGCGTTGGGGTTCGGCGGAAGCAGTCCAATATCAATTTCTGCTTATGCAAGCTCTCACAATCTAGTATTAGGCGCCACAACAACGCTGCAATCTGTATTTCAAAGTTATGGTGATCCTGACGCAGCAACTCGAAATCAGTTTTCCCTGTCAACCACAGCATACATATACACAGTAAGCGGTCAAACTACCCCAGTATACGCATTTGCTGACGATATATCAGGGAACACACACGCCTTGCGATTCGACGCCAGCAGCGGCACATGGAGCTATACCAGTGATACAAACCTAGGCCAACCTGGAAGCGCCTCCTCCATCTCCACCCAGCAACTGGCCCAGCAGGCGCTGATCACCGTCAAAAACGCCATCATCTCCAAGGACAAGATTCGCGCCAACCTCGGCGCGCTGCAAAACCGCCTGGAGAACACCATTTCCAACCTGGAGATACAGGCCGAGAACCTCCAGGCAGCCGAGTCGCAGATATCCGACGTGGACGTGGCGACCGAGATGACCGAGTTCGTGCGCCAGCAAATCCTCACCCAGGCCGCCGTGGCCATGCTCTCCCAGGCCAACTCGCTGCCGCGCATGGCCCTGCAGCTCATGGGATAATCCGGGCCTGCCGCCCCGAACCCTACCCTTTCCACCGGGGCTGCCGCCCCGGACCCCGCCCGGGGGGAATCATTCCCCCCGGACCCCCCGCCACCGTGGCGTCGCCCTTGACGCTTCGCGTCGGCGGCGACGCCACGGAAACACGACTCCCAGGATGAACCGCCTTCCCACGGCCAACCGGGGGTCATTCCATTTTTGCATGAATGATTCATGGGTATTAAGACATAAATGCACAAAATATCCCGCAAGCCCTATTATAGGCTGCACAATATCCGATAAGATCAGCAAGGTTCATGCACCGCATAAAGGCATGGGAAAGGCCGAAGAACTCCGACGACAAAGGATCGACCTATGTCCCTCGTCATCAATCACAACCTGATGGCCCAAAACGCCACCCGCAACCTGAGCACCGCCTACGGCGCCCTGGCCACCTCCACCCGTCGCCTGTCCTCGGGACTGCGCATCTCCACCGCCGCCGACGACGCCGCCGGTCTGGCCGTGCGGGAACTCATGCGGGCGGACATTGCTGCCTTGAACCAGGGCGTGCGCAACGCCAACGACGCCATCTCGCTCATCCAGACCGCCGACGGCGCCCTCGGCGTCATCGACGAAAAGCTCATCCGCATGAAGGAGCTGGCCGAACAGGCCGCCACCGGCACCTACACATCCGACCAGCGCATCATCATCGACTCCGAATACCAGGCCATGGCCTCGGAAATCACCCGCATCGCCAACGCCACGGATTTCAACGGCATCTATCTCTTAAACGGCAACCTGTCCGGCAGCACACACGACGGCTCGGCCATGGCATCCACAGGCAAGCTCAAGGTCCACTTTGGCACCGCCAATGACTCCGCCGAAGACTACTATTACATCCAGATCGGATGTTGCACGGCGAGTGCCTTAGGATTCCATGGGAGTAATTCGATTACGAAGGCAGACTATATAGCTAATAATAATTTAGTATTCTTAAGCAATGATGTTCTTGCAATGTGTACTGCTTTTACTACTTCTCCGGCAAGTGTCCAAAGCCAATTTGATTCGTCACAGTATTCGGATATGTATACGGATCCAAACTCCAGCTATGTATATCTATTTGCTACAGACAATTCTGGTGATACGCATGTTATCAAAGGATACAATAGTGGCACGTATGGTTATGTCAGCGACACAAACCTCAACGAGGGGGCCTCTTCCTCCATCTCCACTCAGGCCCTGGCCCAGCAGGCGCTGATCACCGTCAAAAACGCCATCATCTCCAAGGACAAGATTCGCGCCAACCTCGGCGCGCTGCAAAACCGCCTGGAAAACACCATCACCAACCTGGAGATACAGGCCGAGAACCTCCAGGCCGCCGAATCGCAGATTTCCGACGTGGATGTGGCCACCGAGATGACCGAGTTCGTGCGCCAGCAAATCCTTACCCAGGCCGCCGTGGCCATGCTCTCCCAGGCCAACTCGCTGCCGCGCATGGCCTTGCAGCTTATGGGCTAGACCCTAAGCCCCAGATTCCCCTCACGAAAACGCGCTCATCCCCAAAACGGGACATTTCCAGTCGGCCCATTTGGATAATCCAAGAAGGTTGGCTGCCCTACCCCACCGTTTTGCCCATGATCTTCTAGGAACGCCTGATTGATCCCCTGAGCTTCAGCCAAAAGCAGCTCACGTTTTTTCCGAAAGCTCCCAGGAGCTGGCACGTCAGCATGCTCTTTACGGATGTTTCGAATCCGAGAAAATTTGAGAGA